>OBZC01000211.1_pt1 | contig 82006 bp, 74 predicted proteins | sample 1538231 | NCBI WGS metagenome assembly OBZC01 (sample SAMEA2580225, study PRJEB22360) | human gut metagenome | biome: human gut; feature: human-associated habitat; material: faeces | place: Denmark | collected 2008/2010 | reverse complement strand
GTTGTGCAATTCTTTTTCTGAAGCGTGGCAGTAGAAGTTACTAATGCAATCAACTCGGGAATATTTTCCTGATTTGCCGGTGAAACTTTTTGCGGGAATACAGCGTCAAAATAGTAGAATATATCAAAAGAATATGTGTTACAATAAGTACCGAAAAATAATTGCATGCAGTTTTCAAAAGTGAGGAAAGGATATATGTCGGACAGAAAAAAAGAACAGGCGGTGGAGCGTGCCCTGACGGAAGGGTATGAGAAGTATTACCGTCTTGCTTATAGTTATGTACATAATGAAGCGGACGCGCTGGATATTGTACAGGAAGCAGCCTATAAAGCCATTTTAAAAAGTGAAAGCCTGAAGGAGCCGCAATACGTGGAGACCTGGGTGTACCGGATCGTGATCAACGAGGCGTGCAGCTTCCTGCGCAGCCGGAAGGAGAGCGTGGATGTGGAGGAGATCCAGGCGGCAAGTGAAGATATCTATGAAAATATTGATTTAAAGCGCGCAATAGAAAATCTTGACCCAAAGGATCGTGCCATCGTAGTCCTACGATTTTTTGAGGACAGGCAGCTGGAGGAGATCGCGAAGATCCTGGATGAGAACCTGAGTACGGTAAAGAGCAGGCTATACCGGGTGATGAAAAAACTGCGGCTGAACCTCGAGGGTAGCATGGGCTGAGCAATCCGTAGTCAAAGTCGTGGGATTTTGCCCCGACATCATATATATGCAGGCCATAAGACAGATACAGACAAAGAGATATAGGAAGATATAGGAAGAGATAACATGACCGGTCCGAACCGACCGGGCAGATGGAGAATAGATATGACAGAACAGGAACAGTTGAGACAATTAAAAGAGGAGTATGAGAATATGATAATACCCGAAGCGGGACGGGAACGGCTGCAGGCAGGTATCGACAGAGCCCGGATGGAGAAAAAAAGAGCAGAGCACGCCAGAAGGCGTTCTGCATGGACAGCAGTGGCGGCTGCAGCAGTCGTGATGATCGCACTGCCAAATACCAATATACAGATAGCCCATGCCATGGAAAATATTCCGTTGCTGGGTGGCTTTTTTAGGCTGGTAACAGTGCGGCAGTACAATTACAGTGACGAGAACCATGATGCTGAAGTAGAACTTGCACAGATCAACTATGGAGAAGACGCAAGGAGAGGGTGCTCCCGTTGGAGAAGTGGCAGCCGCTCCTGAGGGCACAGCTGCCGGAAATGTGGAAGGAGCCAGTGACGGACAGGAGGCTGCGGTAGCAAATCTGTCGGAAGACGGTGTGGAAGCGGTCAACCAGAATATGGAGGCTACGGTAGAGGAACTGATCCGTCAGTTCGAGGATACCTTATCCGAGGAAGGATATCATGGTCTGCATGTAACACAGGAGGTTGTTACGGACAATGCCAGGTATTACACTGTAAAATTAAGCGTGTTGGAGACGGAAGCCAGCGGCTACGAGCATAATCAGTTTTATACGATTGATAAACAGACGGGAAATGTGGTGACACTGGAAGATCTGTTTGTGGAAGGGAGCGACTATATTTCCGCGATCAGCGAGAACATTAAGACCCAGATGCAGGAGCAGATGGCGGCGGACGAAGGCGTGATCTATTTCCTGGATAATGACGATATGCCGGAATTCAATTTTCAGGGGATCACGGAGCAGACGAACTTCTATTTTAATGAAAAAGCCGAACTGGTCATTGCCTTTGACGAATACGAAGTGGCGCCCGGTTCTATGGGAGCACCGGAATTTGTGATTCCGCAGGAAGTGACGGCAGCAATTTTAAAGTAAGCAAAAAATATCTAAATGGGGAAACTCCCGCATATCATGAAACAAAAGGATATGCGGGAGTTTTTTTATGTCATTGATCGTATTGGATGCGGGGCATGGTGGTGCGAACCCCGGAGCCACTTATAATGGAAGAAAAGAAAGTGAGGATGCGCTGGAGCTGACACTGGCGGTGGGAAGCATCTTAGAAGAAAACGGAGTGGATGTGTATTACACCCGGACCACAGATATCTATGAGTCCCCCTATCAGAAGGCACAGGAGGGAAATGAGGTGGGAGGAGATTATTTTGTCTCGATCCATCGCAATTCCAGTCCTTATCCGAACCAGTATAGCGGAGTGGAGAGCTTAGTCTACAACCGCTATGGAGCGGCAGCCAGGATGGCGTACAACATCAATGCCGGACTGGAGCAGGTGGGGTTCGTGAATCTGGGAGTGAATGAAAGACCGAATCTGGTGGTGCTCAACAGCACAAATATGCCGGCTGTGCTGATAGAAGTGGGATTTATCAATACGGATGCGGACAACGAACTCTTTGACAGCCGGTTTGACGAGATCGCCCGGGCTATTGCCGACGGAATCTTAGAGAGCATCTGATTTTACCTAATTCTTACAAATAAATTACCGGACTGTGATATTATGTGAATTTCCTCCATGTTAGTATGATTGCGTAATCAAGAGAAAGAAAAACAAACACATGGAGGACATTATTATGAGAGTAAGACACAGCAAATTATTAGCTCTGATCGGAGCAGGAATATTAGCAGTAACCACATTGGTTGCATGCGGTAACGGTGATGCAACCACAGCACAGCCTTCCGCAGAGGCGAGCACCGTAGCAGAAAGCACTGTGGCAGCAAGCAGTGAAGCAGCACCTGTTGAGACTACTGCAGATCTGTCCGGCAGCATTTCCATGGTGGGAAGTACTTCTATGGAGAAGTTAGCCAATGCATTGAGCGAAGCTTTCATGGAAGAATATCCTGATGTAACCGTAACTGCTGAGTTCGTAGGATCCGGCGCAGGCATCGAAGCTGTTACCAACGGAACCGCAGATATCGGTAACTCTTCCAGAAGCTTAAAGGATGAGGAAAAGGCAGCAGGCGTTGTAGAGAACATAGTAGCAATCGACGGTATTGCCGTATGTGTAGACCCCGCTAACGAAGTAGCAGATCTGACCAAAGAGCAGCTGACTAACATCTACAATGGCACAATTACCAACTGGAAAGAAGTCGGTGGCGCAGATGAGCCTATCATCGTAATCGGCCGTGAGGCAGGTTCCGGTACCAGAGGAGCTTTTGAAGAGCTGGTTGACCTGAAGGATGCCTGCAAATATGCAAACGAACTGGACAGCACCGGTGCAGTAATCGCTAAAGTAGCATCTACTCCCGGAGCTATCGGATATGCTTCCCTGGATGCACTGGATGACAGTGTTAAGGCACTTTCCCTGGAAGGTGTAGAAGCTACCGCAGAGAACATCAAGGCCGGTAACTACTTCTTAAGCAGACCTTTCGTAATGGCTACCAAAGGTGAGATCTCCGAGCAGAACGATCTGGTACAGGCATGGTTCGACTTTGTACTGGGCGACGAAGGACAGCAGGTTGCTTCCGAAGTTGGTCTGATCACTGTAAAGTAATAGCCTGACACAGAAAAAGGAAAAAAGCGATGAATAGTGGAACACACGCTTCCGTAATGGGAAACAGAAAAAATAAAGCGGTTGTGGAAACTGTGGCACAAATAGTATTTACGATTTGTGCCTTCTTCGCCGTACTGGCGGTAGTTTCCATTACCTTATATATGATCATCAGCGGTACCCCCGCGATCTTAAAAGTGGGTCTGGGAGAGATCCTGTTCGGCACGGAATGGATGCCGACGGCTGCAGATCCAAAATTCGGTATTCTGTGGGTCATTCTGACATCCATCATCGGTACGACTCTGGCAATTTTATTGGGTGTGCCCATCGGCGTACTGACAGCTGTATTTCTGGCAGAGGTGGCGCCTAAGACCTTAGCTGCCATTGTAAAGCCTGCGGTAGAACTGTTAGCCGGCATTCCTTCCGTTATCTACGGACTATTGGGAATCTATTTATTAAATCCTCTCATGTATAAATTAGAAAGACTGATCTTCCAAGGATCCACGACACACCAGTTCACCGGAGGCGCGAACCTGTTGTCTGCCGTGATCGTACTGGCGATCATGATACTGCCCACGGTGATCAATATCAGCGAGACTTCCATACGCGCCGTTCCTGCTGGAATAAAATCGTCCTCTCTGGCACTGGGAGCTTCCCATGTGCAGACCATTTTCCGGTCCATCCTTCCGGCAGCCAAATCCGGTATTGTGACCGCCATCGTTCTGGGTGTGGGACGAGCTATCGGTGAGGCAATGGCTATCACACTGGTATCCGGCAGCAGTGTGAATGTGCCCCTGCCTTTTAACTCCGTGCGATTCCTGACCACAGCCATTGTCAGCGAGATGGGATATTCTTCCGGACTGCACAGACAGGTGTTGTTTACCATCGGACTGGTGCTGTTTGTATTCATTATGATCATTAATGTAGTGCTGAATAAAATACTGAAAAAGGGGGCGGACGACAATGAATAAAGACACCTTATATGTAAAAAGAAAACGCCCCACGGACATGCTGTTACTGGCAGCGATTTACATCTCCGCCACACTGGCGGTGGCGCTTTTGCTGGGAATTATCCTGTATGTCTTTGTGAAAGGCATTCACACCGTGAACTGGGCATTTTTAACGACTGTGACCAGTGCCAGAAAACAGACCACGGGTATTGCAGGCAACCTGTTAAATACCCTGTACATTATCGTGATCACTCTGTTGATCGCGACACCCATTGGCGTGGGAAGCGCTATTTACCTGAATGAATATGCCAAGCCCGGCAAGCTGGTCTCCCTCATTGAATTTACCACCGAGACCCTGTCCGGTATTCCTTCTATCATTTTCGGACTGTTCGGTATGATCTTCTTCGGAGAGACTTTGGGATTTGGTTACTCGCTGCTCACCGGTTCTTTTACCCTGGTACTGATGGTGCTGCCCCTGATCACCAGAAATACGCAGGAAGCACTGCGTACCGTACCGGACAGCTATCGCACCGGTGCGCTGGGAATGGGATCCACGAAATGGCATATGATCCGTACCATCCTTCTGCCGTCCTCTATGCCGGGTATCGTCACCGGTATCATCCTGGCGCTGGGACGAATTGTAGGAGAATCCGCAGCACTCTTATTTACCGCAGGAAGCGACTATAAGCTGCCAAAGTTCACCGGAGCTTTCGGGGACAATCTGGCGAAGCTGGCCCACAAGGCAATGGAGTCCGGCGGTACCCTGACGATCGAGCTGTATTTGCAGATGCAGAAGGGACAGTACGACAACGCCTTCGGTATCGGCTGCGTTCTGATCATTATCGTGTTGATCCTGAACCTGCTGACCAAGCTGGCAGCAAATAAATTGAGACGAGAGTAAGAGAAATCACAAGAAGGAGTAACCTTATGGATAACAGTAAAATAACCGTGGAAAGCTTAAATCTCCATTACGGAGAGAACCACGCACTGAAAAATGTAAATATGGAGATCGCAGACCATGCCATTACCGCATTTATCGGTCCCAGCGGCTGCGGCAAATCCACTTTCCTACGCTGCCTGAACCGGATGAATGATCTGGTGGACGGCTGCAGAGTCGAAGGAAAAGTGATCCTGGACGGAGAGGACATTTACGATAAGCGGGTAGACACCACATTGCTTCGTAAAAAGGTGGGTATGGTATTCCAACAGCCTAATCCTTTCCCTATGTCTATCTATGACAATATCGCCTATGGCCCAAGACTACATGGCATCAAGAATAAAAAGGAACTGGATGAGATCGTGGAACGTTCTCTGCAGGGTGCTGCTATTTTTGAAGAAGTAAAGGACCGTCTGCACAAATCCGCACTGGGTCTGTCCGGCGGACAGCAGCAGAGACTGTGTATTGCCAGAGCCCTGGCAGTATCCCCGGAAGTGCTTCTGATGGATGAACCCACTTCCGCCCTGGATCCGATCTCTACGTTAAAGATCGAGGAACTGATGGAGACCCTGAAGAAAAAGTACACCGTGGTCATCGTAACCCACAATATGCAGCAGGCAGCCCGTGTGTCGGATGATACCGCATTTTTCCTGGTAGGAGAAGTGGTCGAGAAGAATGCAACCTCAGAGATCTTTGCAAGACCCCGGGATAAACGGACAGAAGACTACATCACCGGACGGTTTGGTTGATTATGAATGAAAAGATAGGAGGAATGGGAGATGTCACCCAGAGTATTATTTGAGCAGGATCTCGAGACTTTGAAAAATAAAGTATCGGAGATGGGAGAACATGCAGAGATCAGTTATGACCATATGTTATATGGAATCCGGGAGAACAAAGCGGATATTTTAAAGGCTCTGCTGGATACGGATCACAAGATGGTGGACATGCAGAGAAGCATTGAAGCTATGTGTCTGAGCTTACTGACCAGACAGCAGCCGGTGGCGAGAGATATGCGGCTGGTGAGTGCGGCGCTGAAGGTTGTAACAGACATTGAGCGGATCGGTGATCATGTGGCAGATATGGTGGAGCTGTATCTGCGGATGGGGAATATGAATTCCGAAGGAAAACAGGAAAAGCTGCTTTTGGAAATGATGGAAGAGGCAAAGGATATGATCCATAATTCTGTGGAGGCTTTCGTGGAGGGAGACGAAGCGAATGCCCAAAAAGTTGTGGAGCATGACGATGTGGTGGACGCCCTCTTTAATGATATGAAGAAAGAGATGATGCAGGCTATCCGGGAACAGAATCTGGATGCCGACCGCGTGGTGGATTATCTGATGATGGCAAAGTACCTTGAAAAGGTAGGCGACCATGCAGTAAATATTGCCCAGTGGGCGATCTTCCGTATGACCGGAGATATGGAAGGGGTAAAATTATACTAGAATCCCGGCAACGATGCTAAGGCGCAATTCGCAAAATCGCCTCTGCGAGGCTTTGCTTTTGCTCATTGAGGCGTGCTTGCCAAAGAACCTTTGCCATATACTCTTACGAATGCCAGCATTCGACGAGTATCCGGCAAGGTTCATGGCTCTGCATCGTTGCAACTTTACATAAATTTTACATTCGCTGGTAACACATTTTACATAAGCAAGATAAAGTGTAGATAGAAACCGAAAATGTAAAGTATGTTATGTAAAATGAGAGGATTAGAGTATGGACTTTTTTGATTTGCTGAAGATGGTAGGAGGACTTGCACTGTTTTTATATGGAATGAATCTGTTGGGTGATGGATTGTCCCAGGCATCCGGCGGACGTCTGGAGCGTATCCTGGAGAAACTGACCAGCAACCCGATCAAGGCAGTATTGATGGGTGCGGTGGTCACCGGTGTGATCCAGTCCTCCTCCGCGACCACTGTTATGGTAGTCGGTTTTGTCAATTCCGGCATTATGAGCCTGAAACAGGCAGTGGGCATCATCATGGGCGCCAATATTGGTACCACGGTGACCTCCTGGATCTTAAGCCTTACAGGCATTGAGAGTGATGCTTTCTGGATCCGTATGCTCAAACCCAGTTCTTTTTCGCCGATTCTGGCAATCGTGGGTGTGGGTATTTTGCTGTTTTCCCATAAAGATAAATTAAAAAATGCGGCAACCATCCTGGTGGGCTTTGCAATTCTGATGTTTGGCATGGATTCCATGAGCGCAGCAGTTTCACCGCTTGCAGAGGTACCGGAGTTTACCAATCTGCTGATCAAGTTCCAAAATCCCGTATTCGGTGTGCTGGCAGGACTCATCCTCACAGCGGTGATCCAGTCTTCTTCCGCATCCGTAGGTATTTTGCAGGCACTGTGCATGACCGGAGCGGTAAGCTTCGGCGCAGCAGTTCCCATTATCATGGGACAGAATATCGGTACCTGTGTTACCGCCATGATCTCCGGTATCGGTGCTTCCCGCAACGCAAAGCGTGCGGCACTGATCCACTTGTATTTCAATATTATCGGAACGATATTATTCCTTGGAATCTTTTATACTGCGAATGCTATTCATCCCTTTGCTTTTTTGGGAGAAGTGGCAACTCCCTTCGGCATTGCAGTGGTCCACAGCTGCTTTAATGTTGCTGCCACACTGGTATTGCTGCCCTTTTCCAATGGACTGGTAAAGCTTGCCTGCCTGACACTGCCTACGCATGAAGATGTGAAGGAAATGTCTGAGACAGACAAGACACTGAGCCTTCTGGATCCCCGATTCCTGGATACGCCTGCCTATGCGGTAGAACAGAGCAGACAGGTGGCGTCTGTTATGGCGGACAAATCCCGCAAGGCAATGGATCTTGCCATGGAATTACTGCAGGGGTATGATGACGCAAAAGCAGAGCAGGTAGCACAGATGGAGACAGATGTGGACCGCTTTGAGGATGAGCTTGGTACTTATCTGGTGAAGCTCAGCTCCAGACAGCTGTCCGGTAAAGACAGCGAGACACTGAACACTATTTTACATTGCATCGGTGATTTTGAGAGGATTTCCGACCATGCCCGCAATGTGAAAGAGGCTGCACAGGAAATGTATGACAAAAAGCTGGATTTTTCCGATAAAGCACAGGAAGAACTGAAGGTATTTGAAAGAGCGGTACATGACATTCTGGATATTACCATGAACAGCTTTATAAAGGGAGACCTGAACCTGGCAAGACAGGTAGAACCCATGGAAGAGGTTATTGACGGATTGAGCCTGGATGTGAAGCAGCGTCATGTACGCAGACTCCGTAAGGGAAAATGTACCATTGAACTGGGATTCATTTTGTCCGATGTGATTACGAACTTCGAGCGTGTGAGTGATCACTGCTCCAACATTGCGGTATGTCTGGTACAGGTAAATGAAGATGAATTCGATACGCATGCTTATCTGGACGAACTGCGGCAGGAGGATAATCTGGATTTCCAGGGCAAGGTGATGGCTTGCCGTGAAAAATACCAGTTACCGCCCACGAAGCAGGAACGTGTTATGGAAAAGAATGCAAAATTACTTGCGGAGTAAGGAATTACAGGGGTATAGTTAAGAAGAGAAAGCACAGTCAGAGAGGAGTGCTGTGAGATGGCATTGATCTATGTAGTAGAGGATGATAAAAATATTCAGGAGATCGAGACCTTTGCCCTGGCAAATGTCGGGTACGAGGTAAAAGGTTTTGATTCCGCCACAGATTTCTATGCGGCATTGAACGAGACAGCACCGGATCTGATCCTGTTAGATATCATGCTGCCGGACGAGGATGGCCTGAGTATTGTGAAAAAACTGCGTACCAGACAGGATACCGTGCTGGTGCCGGTGATCATGGTCACGGCAAAGACCACGGAAATCGACAAGGTAAAAGGCCTGGATCTGGGCGCAGACGATTATATCACGAAGCCCTTCGGCGTCATGGAACTGATCTCCAGGGTCAAGGCAATGCTTCGCAGAAGCCAGAAGACTCAGGAGAAGGATAAGGTGCTGAAGCTTGGCAATATTGTGCTGGACAGAGAGAAACATTCCGTGATGGTAGGTAAGGAGCCGGTGGAACTGACTTACAAGGAATATGAACTGTTAAAGCTTTTGATGACGAATGCCGGTATCGTGACTACCAGAGAACTGATCTTAGACCGCGTCTGGGGGATTGATTTCGAGGGAGAGTCCAGAACGTTGGATATGCATATCAAGACTCTGCGTCAGAAGCTGAAGGAAGAGGGCAGCCTGATCAAGACGGTACGTAATGTGGGATACATTATGAACGGTGAGAAAGCGTAACAGAAGATGAAGAAAAAGATTAACAAAATGATGATCCTCATTGCCACGGTGACGATCCTGCTTACCATGGTGCTGATCACAGTAGTGTATTATGATCTGTTTAGAAAACAGGTGCTGGAGGATCTGAAAAGCTATGGCTCCCTGTTGAAAAACTGCTCTTCGGTAGAAGAGATCGAGGCAAACGGAGCACCCGTAGAATCGGATCTAAGACTGACCCTGATTAACGGTGACGGACAGGTGTTGTATGACAATGAGGCAGATTCTGTGGCGATGGGGAACCATTCCTCCCGCCCGGAGATCCAGGAGGCGAAGCAGTCCGGAGAAGGTGAAGCAGTCCGTAATTCGGAGACACTGTCCCGGTCCACCTTTTATTATGCGATTCGCCTGGAGGATGGCAGTATTTTACGACTGTCCAAGGATGCCAGAAGCATTTACAGCATCTTTAGCCAGGCGCTGCCGATGATGGTGGGGATTTTCGTGGTGCTGCTGGTGCTGTGTATGGTGGCAGCCAGAGTGCTGACTACGAAGTTAGTGGCTCCCATCGAGAAACTGGCACAGAATATCGGGGAATGTACGGAGATGCAGACCTATGAGGAGCTGACCCCGTTCATGTCCATGATCCGCAAGCAGCATGAGGATATTATGAAAAATGCCAGAATGCGGCAGGAATTCAGTGCCAATGTGTCCCATGAATTAAAGACACCGCTTACATCAATCTCCGGTTATGCGGAACTGATCGAGACCGGAATGGCATCGGAGCAGGATACGGTGCGTTTCGCCCATGGAATTCATAACAGTGCAAACCGTCTGCTTACTTTAATTAATGATATTATCCGCTTGTCGGAGTTGGACGGCACGGAAGAGGAAGCGGACACGGAACTTCTGAATCTCCATGAGATGGCGAAGAATTGTGTGGAAATGCTCTCCATGAGTGCCGAGAAACACAATGTGACTATTCAGCTTGAGGGAACAGATGCCTATGTGACGGCGAACAGACAGATGATGGAAGAGCTGCTGTATAATCTGTGTGATAACGCCATCCGGTATAATAATCCCGGGGGAAGCGTGAATGTACAGACCTACTCCAGAGAAGGACATACCAATCTCGTGGTAAAAGACACCGGAATCGGCATCTCCAAGGAACACCAGGAGAGGATCTTTGAGCGTTTTTACCGCGTGGACAAGAGCCGATCCAAGTCCACCGGAGGCACCGGTTTAGGGCTTGCCATCGTAAAACACATCATCGTCAAGAGCCATGCCAAGCTGCAGCTCGAGAGCGAACCCGGCAAAGGAACCACGATACGGGTAATATTTTCTTGACTTTTTCCCACACAGGGTCTATACTGTGTATAGTTTAAAGATGATTACTAGAGTAAGAGTGGACGCGTGCCACTCTTTCTTGTTGTTGTGACGACAGTTCATATCAGTAAAGGAGGGCATACATGTCCAAACGAGAGGACTACGAAAGCAGAACCGAAGAACTGCTTACGCCTATCGCAGAAGTAAATCAGGTGGAGATCTACGATGTGGAGTATGTAAAGGAAGGCAGTGACTACTATTTAAGAGCCTATATCGACAAGCCGGAGGGTGTGAACATTCTGGATTGTGAAAATGTCAGCAGAGCATTATCCGAAGCACTCGACAAGGCGGATTTCATTCCGGATGCGTATATTTTGGAGGTCAGCAGCCCGGGCCTGGGCAGAACTCTGAAAAAGGATAAGCATTTACAGAAGAGCATCGGCGAAGAGGTGGAGATCAAACTGTTTAAACCCATCGACAAATGCAAGGAGTTTTCAGGCATTCTGGATAGCTTTGATGCAGATACTGTTACGATCACAGAAGAAGGAACCCCGAGGACTTTTGCCAGAGCAGACGTCGCACTGATCCGCCTGGCGTTAGACTTTTGATACTATTCAGAGCCAAAGAGCGAAGGATAGTTATAGCTTGTAGAATAAGAAGAAACCATACACTAAGAAAAGGCGAAAGCCGGAATGGAGGAAATGATGAATAAGGAATTAATGGAGGCACTGGATGTTCTGGAGAAGGAGAAGGAGATCAGCAAGGAAACCTTGTTTGAAGCCATCGAGAACTCCCTGATGACAGCCTGCAAGAACCATTTTGGAAAGGCTGACAATATCCATGTGGAGATCAATAGAGAGACCTGCGATTTTCTGGTATATGCAGAGAAGGAAGTCGTACCCACCAAGGACGATGTAGAGGATGACTGCTTACAGATCGCTCTGGAGGATGCACAGGAAATCTCCCAAAAGGCACAGGTCGGTGACATGATCCATGTAGAGATCAAGTCCAAAGAGTTCGGACGTATCGCTACCCAGAATGCCAAGAACGTGATCTTACAGAAGATCCGCGAGGAAGAGAGAAGCGTGATCTATAATCAGTACTACGAGAAGGAAAAGGATGTTGTCACCGGCGTGGTACAGCGCTATGTCGGCAAAAACATCAGCATCAACCTGGGTAAGGCAGATGCCATGCTGACCGAGAACGAGCAGGTAAAGGGTGAGGTATTCAAACCCACCGAGCGTATCAAGGTCTACATCGTAGAAGTGAAGAACACCCCGAAGGGACCCCGTATCAATGTCAGCCGTACCCATCCGGAACTGGTAAAGAGACTGTTTGAGTCTGAAGTTACCGAGATCAAGGATGGCACCGTAGAGATCAAGAGCATTGCCAGAGAGGCCGGCAGCCGTACCAAGATCGCTGTGTGGAGCAACAACCCCAATGTAGATGCAGTCGGCGCCTGCGTAGGTATGAACGGTGCCCGTGTCAATGCTATCGTAGAAGAGCTGCGTGGTGAGAAGATCGATATCGTGAACTGGGATGAGAACCCCGGTAACCTGATCCAGAATGCACTTTCTCCCGCCAAAATCGTAGCAGTATTTGCGGATCCCGATGAGAAGACCGCAAAGGTAGTCGTCCCCGATTATCAGCTGTCTCTGGCGATCGGTAAGGAAGGTCAGAATGCAAGACTGGCAGCAAGACTGACCGGTTACAAGATCGATATCAAATCCGAGACACAGGCCAAGGATGCTCCCGGCTTCCGTTATGAGGATTATGTGGACGATTACGAGGATGAAACCGAAGACGATTTTGATGGAGAGCAGGAATAATCAATGGCAAAAAAGATTCCACTGAGGCAGTGCGTAGGCTGCGGAGAAATGAAAGGCAAAAAAGAAATGCTGCGTGTTCTGAAGACTCCGGAAGGAGAGATCTGTTTAGATACAACGGGCAAAAAGAACGGACGCGGCGCATATATATGCAGACAGAAGGAATGTCTGCAGAAGGCCCGGAAGAATAAAGGCTTAGAGCGTTCTTTCAAGATGAGTATTTCTCCGGAAAGTTATGATATGCTGGAAAAGGAGTTTGATCAGCTTGAAACAGAATAAGATTTATTCCCTTTTGGGACTTGCGATGAGGGGGCGTAACCTGGTAAGCGGTGAATTCCAGACGGAGGACGCTGTGAAAAAAGGTTCTGCCATGTTGGTGATCGTTGCAGAAGATGCATCCGCCAATACGAAAAAGTTGTTTCACGACAAATGTTCCTATTATGAAGTCCCGGTATACGAATATGGCACAAAAGAAGAGCTCGGCTGGGCAATCGGCCGGAACTTAAGATCTTCGATAGGTGTGTGTGATGCGGGACTGGCAGATGCACTCATCAAGCAATTGGAAGCAAATTTGCCAGGTTAGGCAGAATGGAGGAAAGCATGGCGAAAATCAAAGTACATGAACTCGCAAAAGAATTAGAATTACAGAGTAAGGATATATTGAATTTTTTACAGGAAAAAGGAATTGAGGCGAAAGCTGCACAGAGCTCGCTGGAAGAGGATGCGGCAGCACTGGTACGTAACAGCTTAGGACAGAAGAAGGCGGCTGCAGCACCTGCTGCAGAAAAAGAGGCTCCCGCAAAGGCTGAAAATACAAAGCCGGCTGAGGAAAAGGCGCAGGAGGAAACAAAATCTCCCGAAGAGACGAAAAAGAAGAAAAAGATCATCTTTGTAAGCAACCCTCAGAATTCCAAGATGCCCGGACAGCGTCAGGGTGGACAGAACGGACAGGGACAGAGAAATGCCGGCGGACAGCGTCCGAACCAGGGACAGAATAACAGATACCAGAACAACGGTTATCAGAACAATTCTTACAATAACCGTGTGCAGACCCAGGCTCCAGTACGTCCCATCAAGCCGCTGACCCCGCCTTCTCCCACACCCAGTGTGGCAATGGTACCCGGCAATAAGGGACAACAGCCTGCGAAAAAGCCTGTAAACAATACCGCAGCCACGCAGGCTCCTGTAAAGGAACAGGCAGCGCAGAGTACCAATACCGTAGCCACGCAGACAGCGCAGAATACACAGAATACTGCACAGGCAAGACCTGCGGACAGACCGCAGAACAATAACCGCGACAACCGTCAGGGTGGTTACGGACAGAACCGTGATAATCGTGGCCAGAACGATCGTGGTCAGGGCGGTTATAATCGTGATAACAGAGATGGCAATCGTGATAATCGTCAGGGTGGCTATGGTCAGGGCAACCGCCAGGGCGGACAGAACGCAAACAGAGGAGGTATGGGCAATGGCAGACCTCAGGGAGGCGGATTTAACAGACAGGGTCGTCCGGGTATGGAAGGCGGCCAGGGTGATCGCAGGAATAACGGCAACGGTGAGCGCGGTTACGGCAATAACGGCCGCGACCAAAGAGGCAATGGCGGATCGGGTAATCGATTCGGAGATAACAGACAGAATAAGGGCTTCGCTCCGGAACCTGCAGGCAAAGATATGGAGAAGAAGCGCGAAGATGAAAAGAGACGTTTCAGCCAGGAGAAGGACAACAAGCGCTCCAAGAAGGACCATATCTACGAGGACGAGGATGCACTGAAGAACAAGCCCGGACGTTTCATCAAGCCGGAAAAGAAGAAGGAAGAGGTACAGGAAGAGCAGATCAAGGTGATCGTGCTGCCGGAATCCATCACTATCAAAGAACTGGCTGAGAAGATGAAGTTACAGCCCGCAGCCATCATCAAGAAGCTGTTCCTGGAAGGTAAGGTCGTAACCGTGAACCAGGAGATCTCCTATGAAGATGCAGAAAACATCGCCATGGAATATGACATTCTCTGTGAAAAAGAGGTCAAGGTTGATGTCATCGAAGAGCTGCTGAAGGAAGACGAAGAGAAAGAGGAAGATCTGGTGGAAAGACCTCCCGTAATCTGTGTTATGGGTCACGTTGACCATGGTAAGACTTCCCTGTTAGACGCTATTCGTAAGACCAATGTAACCGATCGCGAGGCAGGTGGTATCACCCAGCACATCGGTGCTTATACTGTAAATGTGGGAGATCGCAAGATCACCTTCTTAGATACTCCCGGACACGAAGCATTTACTGCCATGCGTATGCGTGGTGCCAATGCGACCGATATTGCTATCCTGGTAGTAGCAGCGGATGATGGCGTAATGCCCCAGACGGTAGAAGCGATCAACCATGCAAAGGCAGCCGGCGTTGAGATCATCGTAGCAGTGAACAAGATTGATAAGCCCTCTGCAAACATTGATCGTGTAAAGCAGGAGCTGGCTGAGTATGAGCTGATCCCCGAGGATTGGGGCGGAAGCACCGTATTTGCACCCGTATCCGCAAAAAGCGGCGAGGGCATCGACCAGCTGCTTGACATGATCCTGCTGACTGCAGACATCATGGAACTGAAGGCGAACCCCAAGAGAAAGGCAAGAGGTCTGGTCATCGAGGCAGAGCTGGATAAGGGACGCGGTCCTGTGGCTACCGTACTGGTACAGAAGGGTACCCTGCATGTGGGAGACTTTATCTCCGCAGGTGTGGCTCATGGTAAGGTAAGAGCCATGATCGATGACAAGGGACGCAGAGTCAAGGAAGCAGGACCTTCTACTCCCGTAGAGATCCTGGGTCTGTCCGATGTTCCCAGTGCCGGTGAAGTATTCCTGGCACATGATAATGATAAGACAGCAAAATCCTATGCGGAGACCTACCTGGCACAGAATAAGGAAAAGATGCTGGAAGAGACCAAGGGCAGAATGTCCTTAGATGATCTGTTCAGCCAGATCCAGGAAGGCAATCTGAAGGAACTGAACCTGATCGTCAAAGCTGACGTACAGGGTAGTGTAGAGGCAGTAAAACAGTCCCTGATGAAGCTGTCCAATGAAGAAGTAGTAGTAAAATGTATCCACGGCGGCGTAGGTGCCATCAACGAGTCCGACGTATCCCTGGCAAGTGCGTCCAACGCCATCATCATCGGATTCAACGTCCGTCCCGATGCGACTGCCAAGGCAACCGCAGAGAGAGAAGGCGTGGATGTACGTCTGTACAAGGTCATCTACCAGGCCATCGAAGATATCGAAGCTGCCATGAAGGGTATGCTGGATCCCGTATACGAGGAGAAGGTGATCGGTCATGCAGAGGTTCGTCAGATCTTCAAGGCATCCGCTATCGGTAACATTGCCGGTTCCTATGTCTTAGACGGTGTATTCCAGAGAGGCTGTAAGGTTCGTATCACCCGTGAGGGCGAGCAGATCTTCGAGGGCAACCTGGCTTCCCTGAAGAGATTCAAGGATGATGTGAAGGAAGTTAAGGCAGGATATGAGTGTGGTCTCGTATTCGAAGGCTTTGACAAGATGCAGGAACTGGATATCGTAGAAGCCTACATCATGGTCGAGGTACCACGGTAGGGAGTTATTCTAAGATTACAAAGTACGTAATCTAAGAATAACTAGACCCTGCCGGGAAGTTTCGCGAAGCGAAACTTCCGGTGTGATACGAAGCGAAACTTCCGGTGTGATACGAAGCGAAACTTCCGGTGTGGTACGAAGCGAAGCTTCCGGTATATCATGGTTTAGGTTTGAAGTAAGAAGGAATAAGAATGAGAAAAAATAGTGTAAAAAATACCCGTGTGAACGGGGAAGTGCAGCGTGTTCTGGCAGAGATCATCCGGGGCGGTCTTAAGGACCCCCGGATCAGTCCCTGGACCAGTGTGGTCGCTGTGGAAGTGGCACCGGATTTAAAAAGCTGTAAGGCATGGATCAGTGTGTTGGGAGACGAGGAAGTCAGAAAGTCTACCCTGCAGGGCTTAAAGAGTGCCGAAGGCTATATCCGCAGAGAGCTGGCTCGTACCATCAATCTGCGCAACACTCCGGATATTACTTTTGTGATGGACCAGTCCATCGAATACGGTGTCAATATGTCCCATAAGATCGATGAGGTCATTGCTGCGGACGAACAGGCACAGAAGCCGGAAAATGAAGTTATGGAAGAGACAGAGGAAGGTGACGAATAATGGATTTGCGTGAAGAATGTCGTGGTGCAAAAAAGATCGGCATCAGCGGACATATTCGTCCCGACGGAGACTGCGTGGGTGTATGTCTGTCCTTACAGATGTACCTGCGTAAACTCCTTCCGGAAGCAGAAGTTACCGTATATTTACAGAAGCCTTCCGAAGAGTTTTCCTATCTGAAGGGATACGATGAGATTCAGACCGAATGTCTGGAGCAGGATCCTTTTGATATATATTTTGCGCTGGATTGCAGTGGAGACCGACTGGGAGACGCAGAGAAATATTTTCAGAATGCGAAAAAGAAGATCAACATCGATCATCACATCAGCAATTCCGGCTGCGGTGATGTAAATCTCGTCCGTCCCGAGGTGGGCAGTGCCTGTGAGGTACTGTATCACATCATGGATGCCGAACTTATTGACAGAGATATTGCGGAAGCACTGTACACCGGCATCATCCACGATACCGGCGTATTCCAGTATTCTAATACGACACCGGAGACATTGCAGGCAGCGGCATTTTTGATCTCTTTCGGATTTAATTTTCCCAAGCTGATCGAGGAAAGCTTTTATCAGAAGACATATCTGCAGACACAGATCATGGGCAGAGCCCTGATGGAGAGCATACGTTTCATGGACGGTCGCTGTATCGTGAGCATGGTGGATCGCAAGACTATGGATTTCTACAATGCGGTTCCGGGAGATCTGGACGGCATTGTAAACCAGCTGCGCAATATTAAGGGAATCGACTGTGCGATTTTCATGTATGAGACCGGTGTACTGGAGTACAAGGTCAGCATGCGTTCCAATGAGAAGGTTGATGTGGCGAAGGTGGCATCTTTCTTTGGAGGTGGCGGACATGTACGTGCCGCAGGCTGCACCATGAAGGGAACTTTCCATGACTGCATCAATAATTTGTCACTGCACATAGATAAGCAATTGCGGGGAGAACAGGATTAATGGACGGCATCATCAATGTATACAAGGAAGCAGGTTTTACCTCTCATGATGTGGTAGCCAAGCTTCGTGGGATCTGCCGGCAGAAAAAGATAGGGCACACAGGTACACTGGATCCACAGGCTACCGGTGTGCTTCCTGTATGTCTGGGGAGTGCTACCAGAGCATGCGAAATGCTGACGGACAGGACCAAAGAATATGTGGCAGAACTTTTGCTGGGGAAGATCACAGATACCCAGGATACCACGGGAACCGTTTTGGAAGAGCGGGAAGTAGCGGTGGATGAGGCACAGGTACGTGAAGTAATCGGAAGCTTTGTCGGCGGTTATGACCAGATCCCGCCTATGTATTCCGCGCTGAAGGTCAACGGAAAGAAGCTTTATGAACTGGCCAGGGCAGGTAAAGAAGTAGAACGGCAGGCAAGACACGTGGATCTGCCGGCGATCGAGATCCTGGAGATCCGGCTTCCGGTGGTGAAATTCCGTGTGGAATGCTCCAAGGGAACCTATATTCGCAGTCTTTGTGCCGATATTGGTGGGAAGCTTGGCTGCGGTGGCACCATGCAGAGCCTCGTCCGCACCAGAGTCGGAGAATTCCGGCTTACAGATGCCCTGACACTGACACAGCTGCAGGAACTTCGGGATACGGGCAGATTAGAGGAGGCACTGCTTCCCACGGACCGTATTTTTGCGGATTTTAATGCAGTGCATGTAGAGGAAAAATGGCGGAAATTGATCGATAACGGGAACGCTTTTTATCCGGGACAGACCATGGAGCAGACTACTTATCCTGTGGGAGAGTGGGTGCGTGTTTACAGAGAGGATGACAGCTTTGTGGGCATTTATGCGTATGACGGGGCAAAAGAATGGTACAAGCCCGTGAAAATCTTCCCCAGTAACACAGAAAGCAGGAAATAGACTTGGAAATTATTGCAGGAACAACAGACTTTTATCTGGAAAAAGATACAGCGGTAGCCATCGGCAAATTTGACGGTGTGCATTTGGGGCACAGAAGACTTTTAGAGGAAATCCTGAATAAGAAAAAGAACGGACTGGCAGCCTGTGTTTTCACTTTTGATCCCACACCGGCGGTGCTGTTCGGACTGTCGGATGGAAAAGAATTGACGACAAGAGAAGAGAAAAGACGTCTCTTCGAACGTCTGGGTATCGACATCCTGATCGAGTTCCCGCTGACAAAAGAGACTGCGGCCACAGAACCGGAGCGTTTCGTGACAGAGATTCTGGCGAAGCAGATGAATACCCGTTTTGTGGCGGCAGGTGAAGATCTGTCTTTTGGAAAAAATGGTGCAGGCAATGCCGGGCTTTTAGAAAAAATGGCTCCGCAGTTAGGTTTTTGTGTCCGGACCATAGAGAAGATCGAAGTGGATGGCATCGAGGTCAGCTCCACTTACATCCGCAAGCTGGTGGAAGAGGGGCGGATGGAAGAAGCAGAAAAGATGCTGGGAATGCCCTATACTCTGGTGGGATGCGTGGAACATGGCAACCATATCGGTCATACTTTGGGATTTCCCACGGTAAATCTCCTGCCGCCCGCAGGCAAACTTCTGCCTCCCAACGGTGTCTATTATGCGGCAGTACGTTATAATGGGAAAATCTACAAAGCCATCAGCAATGTGGGAACCAAACCGACTGTTTCTTCCGAAAAAAGGATGGGAGTGGAATCCTATCTGTACGATTTTGATCTGGACATCTACGGACAGGAGATCGAGGTGGCATTAAAAAGCTTCCGACGCCCGGAACGCAGATTCGGATCGTTGGAAGAACTTAAGAAGCAGCTGGACCTGGATATTGCGGATGGGCGAAACGCATAGAAAAACGGCTGTTATGCGCAAAAAAGGTGGAAAACGCGTAAAATTTTGTAAAGAAAAGTAAAAGAAAAGTAAAATTTACATTGCAAGTTTTTATTCTATCTCGTAAAATATATTTTGGATTGTTTCTATTTAGAATAAAGTTTGAAAATAATTATTTTGTTTTTTCGTAAGAGAATCGAGAGAGATTGAGGGTTTAAAAATGAGCTTTGGAACAATATTGACAATGGCCGGAGGTCTGGGACTGTTTTTATTCGGAATGGAACTTATGAGTGATTCCATTGAGAAGGTAGCAGGTGCCAAGCTTCGTCGTATTCTGGAGATCTTCACCACGAATCGTTTCATGGGTATGATCGTAGGTATTATTTTCACCGGTATCATCCAGTCTTCCTCAGCATGTACGGTCATGGTCGTCAGCTTCGTTAACTCCGGGCTGATGAATCTGTATCAGGCAGCGGGAGTTATCCTCGGTGCCAACATCGGTACTACCATCACCTCACAGCTGGTATCATTTAATTTATCGAAAATAGCACCGCTGATCTTATTAGTAGGTGTGGTCGTGATGATGTTCACGAAAAAAGAAAAAGTCCGCAAGGTTGCGGAAGTGGTCGTAGGTTTTGGTATCTTGTTCGTGGGCTTAAGTACCATGTCCCAGGCGATGGCGAATATGAAGAACGAACCTCAGGTAGTGAATCTGCTGATGTCCCTGAAGAACCCGTTCTTAGCTACACTTATGGGATTCGCCCTGACTGCTGTTATTCAGAGCTCATCCGTAACGGTCAGTATCGTACTTTTACTTGCCAATCAGGATCTGCTGCCGTTACCTATTACACTGTACATTATCTTAGGATGTAATATCGGTGCCTGTGCTACCGCAATGTTAGCTTCCATGACCGGTAAAAAGGATGCGAAGAGAGCTGCACTGATCCATCTGCTGTTCAATATCATTGGCACTGTTATTATCTACATTGCTCTGTTTGTGGCAGGAGATCAGATCGTGGAACTGATCAAGTCTATCTCCGCAGACAACGGCCGGTTCGTGGCAAATGCGCATACGATGATCAAGATCGCTCAGGTAATCATGCTGTTCCCGTTCACCGGCTGGCTGGTGAAGATGACCTACCTGATCGTTCCCGGCGAAGATCAGAAGGTTGGTTACAGAGAAAGCTATCAGTTAAAATACATCGGAGACAAAGTGGTGTTCAACCCCGCTACCGCAGTGGTAGAGGTTGTCAAGGAGCTGGAGCGTATGGCTTCCCTGGCGGAGGAGAACTTAAACCGTGCCATGAATGCGCTGATTACATTAGATGAAGAAGACATTGAGGAAGTCTACGAGGTAGAGAAAAATATCAACTTCCTGAACCATGCCATTACAGATTATCTGGTGAAGATCAACCAGACGACGCTGCCCATCGAAGACTTGAACAGTCTGGGTGCCCTGTTCCATGTGGTGAACGATATCGAGCGTATCGGTGACCATGCAGAGAACGTAGCGGATGCCGCCAGACAGCGCAAGGAAGAGGGAATCTCCATCAGTAAGGAAGCCCAGAAGGAACTGGGAGACATGCTGGAGATGGTCAATAAGATCATTCGTTATGCCGTAGAGATGTTCGCCAAGAGCGATGAGACCCATATGCAGGAGATCGTCACTTTAGAGGATCAGGTAGATGAGAAAGAACGCGAACTGCAGAAGAAGCATGTAGAGCGTCTTACCAAGGGAGAATGTTCTCCCGAAGCCGGTATGATCTTCTCTGATATCGTATCCGGTCTGGAGAGAGTTGCGGATCATGCTACCAACATTGCATTCGCCATTACCACGGAAGAGGAAATGGATGAAGGCAAAGTAAATAACTAGATACATGACAGAAGCTGTAAAAGGCTGCCCTACATATCATATATGTGGGACAGCCTTTTTTGGAAGTTATAGAAATGAAATGATAGCTTTTACCAAATATAAGGACTACTGTACATTCAACTCGGAGAGAATCTCATCTACCATATCCTGAGTTGTCTTCACATAGTTGTCCATAGCGGCATCTACATTGCCACCCTTTACAACCACTTCAGCGATGACTGCGTTCTTGGCATCGGTGATGGTGCCACCGTAGTTGGTGATGGCATCACAGGATGCGGAATGAGGAGCATCTACGCTGTGCTCGGAGAAAAACTCGTTACATTCTTTGGTCAGGTCGGTAGCGGATTCAAAACCATTCTCTAAGGAGCAGATCATGGAAGAAGGATCAATAGCATTCTTTTTCCATAGAGCACTGGGATCGGAAGGGTTCAGGCGAAGATGAAATTCACCATCTTTATACTCATAGGTCTTTGCATTGTCGGTACCTTCACCGGTAACAATAGTTTCTGCTTTGGTAGACCAGTGATAACCCTCAGCACCGTATACCCACAGTGTCTGTACAGTGCCACCATCAAACATGGTTTCGAAGACTGCATCAAAAATTGCCTGTTCTCTGGAATCATCGCCGTCACCGTCATCAATAATGCAGTACACAGGAGATTCTCGGTTCAGGTAGCCATCCATTTCAGCGAGGGGAGCCAGTCTTGCCAGCCCGGAATCCACACCGTTTTTGTCCATGTTGTTGATCAGATTATCGTTCCAGTAACCGGACCAGTAAGTGAAAGCGCCGAAGGAACCGGACTGGTCAGAAGACCACCATTTTTCACGAACATCCTTGGTACCCATGGTCAGGGACTCGGGATCGATAACGCCGTCAGCGTAAGCCTGCTGTAAACGAAGCAGAGCATCCTTGGTCTCTTGAGTGTTGAAACCATCATACCATACACCATTCTCATCATAAGTGAAGTTGGGGTATGCATTCTGCCAGAACTGAGGCAGGTAGTTGGTATAAGGAGCCTCAGAACCGATAAAGCCTGCCGCAGCAACGCCATAGGTATCATTCTTGCCGTTGCCGTCAGGATCCTGCTCGGTGAATGCCTTTAACATTGCATAGTAGGAATCCCAGTCGGTAACATCTTCAGCCTTCATGCCAACAGCATCCAGCCATGCCTGTTTTACATAAGTGATACAACCGCCGCCAAGACCGGTGGACAGACCATACTGTCTGCCATCGATACGAACGCTCTGGTTCACTGCGGGAAGTACCATATGGCTCTGGAACTTTGCATTATCATAGGCATCTGTCATATCCCACAGAAGACCGGTTTTTGCATATTCGGCATACTGACTTGCATTCAGCAGAATCACATCAGGATAATCACCGCTGGCGAACAGACGACCGACACCATCTACATAACTGGAATGGTCTAACTGCTGGATATTCAGGCTGATGGGATGACCAAGTGCTTCACTGACAGCAACGTCCCACTGTTCGATGAACTTGTCCTGATAAGCATCTACGGATGCATTGAAAGTACCGTCTACGACGAGGGTAACCTTGTCCAGCACATAGCCGTTATCGGAAGAAGCGGCGCTTTCGGTAGCCGCTGCAGTGCCTGCGGCATCGGTGGATGCTGCGGGAGTATCGGAACCCTGGTTTCCGCAGGCGGTGAGTGCGGTCAGCATGGAAACTGACAGCAGTAAGCTTAAGATCTTGTTTCTTTTCATTGTAATCCTCCTTGTTTTCCGAAGGAAAATCCGAGCCTCTATGGCGAGGAGAGGATTTATCCTTCTTGTTTTCCGAAGGAAAATCCAGACCTCTATGTCGAGGAGAGGATTTATCCTTCTTGTTTTAAAAATACATCTCTCTATAGCAAATGGCTTACCACCATAGTGCTCAGTGTAATGGGATCTCGAGGATCTGTCCTCTGCCGTATTCATAGGTCTTCTGACCTTCTTCGGTCAGATCCGGCTGGGCAAATCCTACATATAATGTAGCGGATGTACCATCACAGTTACGGTTACCGGAATCATCTACTGTAGTAAATGCCACGGCGGGAACTTCAATCCGTAATTCCCGGTCTGCTCCGGCTTCCAGGCGGATCCGCTCAAAGGCTGCCAACTTGTGATTCGGCACTTCATTGGCGGAGCCATTCACATGGACATAAACCTGTATGACATCACTTAAGTCACGATCCGTGGGATTCTGACAGTGCAGAGTGATATGTGCGGAGGGAATCTCCCTCGTGTATTCTACCTCTGACACTTTCGCTTCTGTAATCTGTAATTCTCCGTATGTCAGTCCGAAGCCGAAAGGCTTCCAGGGTCTGCCTTCCAAATAACGGTAGGTACGTCCGGTCATGCGATAATCGGTAATGTCCGGAAGAGGACTATCATTATAATAGAAGGTAAGTGGCAGTTTGCCGCCGGGAGATACTTTGCCAAACAGAATATCCGCAATAGCACGTCCACCTTCGCCGCCGGGATACCAGGCATGCAGGATCGCAGACACCTGATCCTCATAAGCGGATAGATCTATGGGGCTTCCGGCGAGATCGACCAGAATCACCGGAGTGCCGGTAGCAAGTACCTGTTCCACTAGGTCTCTCTGAATCTTGGGAAGCAATAGATCCGGTTTGTCACCGCTGGCAAACGCATTGCCGGCATCTCCCTGTTCACCTTCCAGTGTAATATCGAGACCGACGCAGAGGATGGCGAGATCGCAGGACTGCGCCAAAGCCACAGCCTCCGGGATGCGGTAATTCTGAAATACCTTCCGAATAGAAGGATCGTCATAGAGCAGACACCCTTCCGCATAATTCACATCCCAGTCGGTATCTTCGCAGATTCTTATGATGCCTTCCACCACAGTGATGGAGCGGGGCGGGGTACCGTTGTAATTGCCGACTAATGCGGCATGACTGTCGGCGTTGGGACCGATGACTGCCACACGTTTTTTATCCTTCAGGGAAAGGGGCAGTGTGCCGTTATTTTTTAACAGTACACAGCTCTCCACAGCAGCCTGATAAGCCAGTTCTCTGTGCTTCTTGCAGCCCACCACATTGTATGGAATTTCGTCTAATATACTGTGGTCAAAGAGTCCCAACAGATATCTGGTGGTGAAGAGGCGCACGGCACTGCGGCGGATCTCTTCTTCGCTCACTTTTCCCTGTTTATATGCCTGTAAGATATATTCATAGGTACAGCCGCAGTTTAAGTCACAGCCCTTCTCCAGGGCGAGAGCAGCAGAATCCTCAGGAAAAACAGTCACATGGTGTCCTTCGTGGAAATCCCGGATTGCCCAGCAATCGGAGACGAAATGCCCTTCAAAATGCCATTTGCCGCGAAGTACTTCTTCCATAAGATAGGAGTGTGCACAACAGGGTTCCTCGTTGGTGCGATTGTAGGCACCCATGACAGCTTCCACATCTGCCTGCTTTACCAGGGCTTCAAAAGCGGGAAGATATGTTTCCCACAGATCTTTTTTCGTAGCCTTGGCGTCAAAACTGTGACGCAGAGCTTCCGGACCGGAGTGTACCGCAAAATGTTTGGCACAGGCGGCGGTAGTTAAGTACCCGTCCCGTTTCGTTTGTAATCCTTCTACAAAGGCACAGCCAAGGGTAGCAGTAAGCATGGGGTCTTCTCCGTAGGTCTCCTGACCTCTTCCCCAGCGGGGATCGCGGAAGATATTGATATTGGGAGACCACATGGTCACACCCTTATAGCGCGTACGATCCTCCAGACGGGAATATGCGTTATATTTTGCTCTGGCTTCCAGTGCGATGGAACCGGCAATTTTTTGCAGAAGATCACGGTCAAAAGTTGCGCCCAGACCGATCGCCTGTGGATAGCAGGTGGCAGTGCCGGCTCTGGCGACTCCATGGAGTGCTTCGCTCCACCAGTCATAGGCGGGAACGCCCAGACGGGGAATCGCGGGAGAGGAGTGCAGCAGCTGCGATGCAGCTTCTTCGATTGTCATTTTTGCTACCAGCGCGGTAGCTTTTTCTCTGGCTTCTGTACGATTCATAAAGCACCTCTTCTTTATATTGTTCATAGCTTGGTACTGCTTTCATTTGAGATTATTGTACGTGAAAAATGCTTAAACTGCACGACAAAAAGAAAATACTTATAGGACAAAAATTGCTATTTTAGGGAAAATAGTGGAAATCTGGAATGGAATATGGTATGTAGAATACAGACGGTACAAAATTTGATTCGTGATTTCTTCGATGAAAGGAATCATCTGCGGAATGGAGATTAGTATGAATACAGTAAAACCGTTTTATGAGAGCAGAAAAAAGGTCTATGATTGTCATGTCTGGTGGCATCCGAACTTCCCATTTCATCTGCATAAGCATATGGAATTCGTCCATTTGACGGAAGGAGAGATGGATGCTACGGTAGCGGGGGTAAAATATCATCTGACTACCGGAGATTGTCTGATGATCTACCCGAATCAGATCCATTCTTACAGCTCCGTGGGAGAGGTGGGGATGCTTCTGATCATTGCGGATATGGATTTCATTGGGGAATTTCAGGAAGAACTTACCTATTATGATATGAAGTCTCCCTATTTTCAGAAAGGGATGCTCAGCCGGTACGGACAGATGGTGTTAGACATCCTGGCGGACATCGGGTTACATAAGGAACTGCGACCGTTCAGGCAGGATAAAGGGCTGTTAATGGCACTGCTTGCGGACATGTATGAAAATATTCCGGTGATAAAAAAGGACAAGCCATCTGACCTGAATATTACGCAGAGGCTGTTACAATATATCAACGACAATATTACCGCGGAACTGACAGCACAGAAGGTGGCAAAAGAGCTGGGGATCAGCCCGTATTATCTGTCTCACATTTTTTCTTCTCAGTTGAATATTTCATTTCCATCTTATGTAGCTCAGCAGCGGATGATTATGGCATGCAATCTGCTGAAGGACAGTAAGAAAACGGTGACCGAGATAAGTTACGAATGTGGATTCCCTAATATGCGGACTTTCCATCGCAGTTTCCAGAAACGGTATGAATGCACCCCTACCCAGTGGCGGGAGAGAAGCCATCGGGGAACCGATGAAAAAATACGACATCAGCTCTGGAATCAGGAAAAGGTGGAGGCAGAAAACTCTCTGCAGTAAAATATTTCCTTTTCTCCGCTTTGGAAGTGTAGTATACTGTCTGTGGACAAACGTGTGACAAGGATAACGAAAGGCGGTAAATATATGACAGCGGAGATCATCTGTGTAGGCACCGAAATATTACTTGGGAACATTGTGAATACCAATGCGGCATATCTTGCGGAAAAGCTGGCAGGAGCCGGACTGGACTGCTACTACCAGACGGTGGTGGGAGATAATGCGGAGAGACTGGCGGGAGTACTGAAATGTGCCATGGAACGCTCGGATGTGATTCTGTTATCCGGCGGACTGGGTCCCACGGAGGATGATCTGACCAAGGAGACCGTGGCAAAGGTCTGCGGGAAAAATTTATCTGTGGATGATCACAGCATGGAACGGATCGCAGAATTTTTTGCTGTAAGAGACATACAGCCTACGGATAATAACTGGAAACAGGCCATGGTACCCGAAGGAGCGAAGGTTCTGGATAATGACAACGGAACCGCTCCGGGCATTATTCTGGAGACAGACAGGAACCGTATTGTATTATTACCGGGGCCTCCTGCGGAGCTGATCCCGATGTTCGAGCAGCAGGTATTCCCGTATCTGGAGGGCCTGACTCCCGGAATTATCTGCTCCCAGACTGTGAAGATCTGCGGTGTGCCGGAGAGCCAGGTGGAGGATACCCTGAAGGATCTGATCGCCGAACAGACAAATCCGACCATAGCCACCTATGCCAAGACCGGCGAGGTACATATCCGGGTGACGGCTTCCGGGGAGAATGCCAAGGCAGCCGGAAAAGCCATCAAACCTGTGGTGAAGGAATTAAAATCCCGTTTCGGAGCGGATATTTACAGCACAAAAGGGGAGACGACGCTGGAAACGGCAGTGGCGGATCTACTGCTTGCCAACGATCTGACGGTGACTACCGCAGAGTCCTGCACCGGCGGTATGATCGCTGCAAGGATTATCAACGTGCCCGGGGTATCGGAATGCTATAAGGCGGGACTGGTAACTTATTCGAACAAAGCCAAGAGAAAATTTTTGGGTGTACGCAAGAGCACACTGGATAAATACGGTGCGGTCAGCAGCAAAACCGCCGGTGAAATGGCAAAGGGAGCGGCAATGCTGATGAAGTCGGATGTGGCAGTGGCAGTGACCGGCATTGCGGGTCCGGACGGTGGAACCGAGGAGAAGCCGGTAGGGCTGGTATACATCGGATGTAGCGTGAAGGGAGAGCTTACGGTGAAGGAATATCATTTCTCCGGAACACGCAGCCAGATCAGAGAGGCAACCACCTGTGCAGCGCTGATCCTGATGCGCAGCTGTATTCTGAAATACTTCAGCAAGGTTACTTTTGGTAAAAAGTAACAAAAAAATAATTTGTGAGATACCCTCAAAACGTAGGGGGTAAAAATTGTAGATAGTGCCGAAAAAAAAGAAATGTATCATGCGTCCTTGCAGGAAGCGGGGATGTGTGGTACATTCTTTTTATATCTTGTAGCGGAGTAATTCGCTGACATGTCTTTCTATCTCTGATTATCGGCAATTCAGGCATTCGCCAAAATTTCAGACGATTATCGGGACAAAATTAGTAAATAGGGGGGGATGCTATTAAAGGGAGTTTTATTGGACATAAAATAGATATAATAAAAATAGACATTGACAAACACGAACAAATGTTTTATCCTAAATAAAAGCAGAACATTTGTTCCTTGGAAGAAAAGGAGATTAACATGGAAAAAGACGATAAGCTTAAAGCATTGGATGCGGCACTGAGCCAGATCGAGAAGCAATATGGAAAGGGCGCGGTAATGAAGCTGGGAGATCCCACAGCGCAGATGAATGTGGAGACCATTCCCACCGGTTCTTTAAGTTTGGATATAGCCTTGGGACTGGGTGGTATTCCCAAGGGAAGGATCATCGAGATCTACGGACCGGAATCCAGTGGTAAGACCACCGTTACCTTACATATGATCGCAGAGGTACAGAAGAGAGGTGGTATTGCCGGATTCATCGATGCGGAGCATGCCTTAGATCCCGTCTATGCGAAGAATATCGGCGTAGACATTGATAATCTGTACATTTCCCAGCCGGATAACGGTGAGCAGGCACTGGAGATTACTGAGACCATGGTACGTTCCGGCGCCATCGATATTATTGTAGTGGACTCTGTTGCCGCACTGGTACCGAAGGCGGAGATCGACGGTGACATGGGAGACAGCCATGTGGGCTTACAGGCACGACTGATGTCCCAGGCACTGCGTAAGCTGACTGCTGTCATCAGCAAGTCCAACTGTACTGTAATCTTCATCAACCAGCTGCGTGAAAAGGTGGGTGTAATGTTCGGTAATCCCGAGACTACCACCGGTGGTCGTGCATTGAAGTTCTATTCCTCCGTACGACTGGATGTCAGAAGAATCGAAGCACTGAAGCAGGGCGGTGAAGTCATCGGTAACCGTACTCGTGTCAAAGTCGTTAAGAATAAGATCGCGCCTCCTTTCAAGGAAGCAGAGTTTGATATCATGTTCGGTGAGGGTATTTCCATGGTAGGAGATATTCTGGATCTGGCAGCCAGCTGTGACGTCGTAGCCAAGTCCGGTGCCTGGTATGCTTATGAAGGGAATAAGATCGGACAGGGACGTGAGAATGCCAAGCAGTATCTGAAGGACAATCCTGCCGTCTGTGATGAGATCGCCGAGAAGGTCAGAGAGCATTACGGACTGAAGGCAGACGTTGCTGCCGCAGCCGAGAAAGAAGAGTAGATACATGCTGGTAACACAGGTTACGGAACTTTCCAAATCGAGAAGTAAGGTATATATTGACCAGGAATTCGCCTTTGTATTATACAAAGGCGAATTGCGTCTCTACCATATAAAAGAGGGCGAGCCGTTAAAGGAAGAGGACTACCGGACCATCATGGGGGAAGTACTTCCCAAACGGGCGAAGCTTCGTGCCATGAATCTGTTACAGGGACGAGAATATACCACATCGCAGCTTCGGACGAAGCTTCAGCAGGGCTTTTATCCGCCCAAGATCATAGAGCAGGCAATTGACTATGTGGCAGGCTTTCACTATATTGATGACCTGCGGTATGCGGTGGACTATATTACCTATCATGAGGACAGCCGTAGCAGACGCCGGATCGAACAGGATCTGCAGGGCAAGGGAATCTTAGCGGCGACCATAGAAGAGGCATGGCAGGTATGGCGGGAGAACGGTGGTAAGCAGGATGAGCAGGCGATGATCCGGGAGCTCCTTCATAAGAAGCACTACGATACAGAAGGCGAGACGGACTGGAAGGAACGGCAGAAGATATACGCCTTCCTGGCAAGGAAGGGGTTTTCCGCGGAAGCGATTCGTAAGGCAATCGGCGGCATGCATGGCGATGATTTTTAAGAATGTCGGATTGTGTGGTATTTACAAGAAATAATGCACAAAGAATATTTTAATATGGGAACTATTTTTGGAGTAATTGCGACTTGTACTTGACAGAGGTACAATTTCAGTTTACACTAATACTGTTGTGAATTGCTTGTTAGAATGTACATAAATTGCATTCTATTATGAACGATAATTTGTATTGTCGGAGCAAAATGTACAATGAAAATTTCATAAGGAGGTGCTCCTGTAGTGGACACTAATATTGTAATAGTATTAGTGGCTTCTGTGATCGTTCTTGTCGTAGCCGTTATCGCAGCCGTGCTGATCACATCCAAAGTTACTACTTCCCGCCTGAAGAACAATGCGGAGAGTACGATCGGTAATGCGGAGGAGAAGGCAAGAGAGATTATTGATGAAGCTCTGAGAACTGCGGAGAACAAAAAGCGTGAATCACTCCTGGAAGTCAAGGAAGAGTCCATTCGTACCAAGAATGAACTGGACAAAGAGATCAAGGAACGCAGAGCGGAAGCTCAGCGGTATGAGCGCAGAGTTCAGCAGAAGGAAGAGAACATCGACAAGAAAGCAGATGCCATCGAGAAGCGCGAAGCAAGTTTAGCATCCAGAGAAGAAACCCTCAATCGTATGAAGGATGAAGTCTCCAAGCTGAATGAGCAGCGTGTGCAGGAACTGGAACGAATTTCCGGATTAACCTCTGAACAAGCAAAAGACTACTTATTGAAAATTGTTGAAGATGAAGTGAAGCATGAATCGGCCGTGATGATCAAGGAAATGGAGAGTCGGGCCAAAGAAGAAGCAGACAAAAAAGCAAAGGAATATGTGGTTAACGCAATACAGAGATGTGCAGCAGATCATGTCTCTGAGACTACAATTTCCGTTGTACAGTTACCTAATGACGAGATGAAGGGACGTATCATCGGACGTGAGGGACGTAATATCCGTACCCTTGAGACCATGACAGGTGTAGACCTGATCATTGATGATACACCGGAGGCAGTTATTCTGTCCGGATTTGATCCGATTCGACGTGAGGTAGCGAGAATTGCGCTGGAGAAGCTGATCGTGGATGGACGTATTCATCCCGCCAGAATCGAAGAGATGGTAGAGAAGGCGCAGAAGGAAGTCGAAGTAATGATCAAGGAAGAGGGAGAAGCCGCAACCCTGGAGGTTGGCGTACATGGCATCCATCCCGAACTGGTAAGATTACTCGGCAAGATGAAATTCCGTACCAGCTATGGTCAGAACGCATTAAAGCATTCCATTGAAGTGGCACAGCTGTCAGGGCTGTTAGCTGCGGAGCTGGGACTGGATGTGAGACTTGCCAAGAGAGCGGGACTGCTGCATGATATCGGTAAGGCAGTTGACCACGAAATGGAAGGCTCCCATATTCAGTTAGGTGCTGAACTGTGTCGGAAATACAAAGAGAATGCTACTGTTATCAACGCAGTGGAATCTCACCATGGCGATGTAGAGCCTACTTCCCTAATTGCATGTATTGTACAAGCTGCTGATACAATATCCGCTGCAAGACCGGGAGCTAGAAGGGAAACATTAGAAACCTATACTAGCAGATTAAGACAGTTAGAAGATATCACAAACAATTTCAAAGGTGTAGATAAATCTTTTGCTATTCAGGCAGGTCGTGAAGTTCGTGTTATGGTAGTGCCTGAACAGATCTCAGATGCCGATATGGTACTGTTGGCAAGAGATATTTCCAAGCAGATCGAAGCTGAACTGGAATATCCCGGACAGATCAAGGTAAATGTGATCCGTGAGAGCCGCGTAATTGATTACGCCAAATAACTGACCAGTCAGAAATGACAATTTCATAAGATGTAACAGACAGCCGTTGTATGGAAACATGCAACGGCTGTTTTAACGCATTTTGTATCAAAAAAAGTGAAAGTTCCCTATTGTGTTATCTGCCGTCTTATAGTATGATATTCGAAGTGTATGATTGTATACGATTATCCAATATTCACCGAAGAAAGCGTATTCCCCATGGGAAAGAACGAGAAAGGTATGGTACGAAATGAAAGCATATCAGGAATTATCCAAGGAAGAACTTTTAACATTGAAGGCAGAGCTTAACGCTGCATACGAAGATGCAAAAGGCAAAGGCCTGAAACTGGATATGTCCAGAGGAAAACCGGCAGCGAACCAGCTGGATATGACAATGGATTATCTCGATGTTGTGAATTCTCAGAGCTCTATGAAGGCTGAGGATGGCATGGATGTTCGTAATTACGGGGGACTGGACGGTATTCCCGAGGCGAAGAAACTGATTGCTGATATTCTGGAAGTGAAGCCGGAGAATGTGATCGTCTGTGGTAATGCCAGTCTGACCATCATGTATGATACCGTATCCCGGGCTATGACCCACGGATTCTTAGGCAATACCCCCTGGTGCAAGCTGGATCATGTTAAATTCTTGTGCCCTGTCCCCGGCTATGACAGACATTTTGGTATTACCGAGCATTTCGGAATTGAAATGATCAACGTTCCCATGACACCGGAAGGACCGGATATGGATCTGGTAGAGAAGCTGGTATCCGAAGATCCCGCCATCAAGGGTATTTGGTGTGTACCGAAGTACTCCAACCCTCAGGGATATTCTTATTCCGATGAGACGGTAAGACGTTTCGCAGCGCTTACGCCGGCGGCACCGGATTTCCGTATTTTTTGGGATAATGCTTATGTAATTCATCATTTATATGATGACAGACAGGATCAGCTGTTAGAGATTCTCTCCGAATGTGAGAAGGCAGGACATCCTGATATGGTATTTGAGTTCTGCTCTACCTCCAAGGTGACATTTGCGGGAGCGGGTATTGCAGCGATTGCATCCTCTAAGGCAAATCTGGATGATATGCGTAAGTCCATGACGATCCAGACTATCGGTTATGACAAGATCAACCAGCTGCGCCATGTGCGTTACTTTAAGGACATCAACGGTGTCCGCGAGCATATGAAGAAGCATGCGGCTATTATGAGACCCAAGTTCGAGGCAGTACTGAAAGTACTGGAGGAGGAACTGGGAGGTCTTGGTATCGGTACCTGGACGAAACCCAACGGCGGATATTTCATCTCCTTTGATGCCATGGAGGGCTGTGCGAAGGCAATCGTGGCAAAGTGTAAGGAAGCCGGTGTGACGCTGACCGGAGCAGGAGCAACCTTCCCGTATAAGAAGGACCCGAAGGATTCGAATATCCGTATTGCACCTTCCTTCCCGACTCCGGAAGAGATGGCAATGGCTACGGATCTGTTCGTACTTTGTGTCAAGATGGTAAGCGTAGATAAATTGCTGGAGAGCAAATAAGTTTATTTGAGTTATATTTGGATGAGAAGGGACGATGAGTCATGGAAAAATTCAAGCGTATCAGCCGTGATCTGGTAGCAAAAGGTGCCATTCTCGATTATTATCAGGATACCATGCAGATTCCTAATGGCAATATTGCAAAATGGGATCTGATCGATCATAAGGGAGCGGCTGCCGTGGTGGCTGTGAGAGAAGACGGCAAGCTTCTGATGGTGCGCCAGTACCGTAATGCACTGGAGCGTGAGACACTGGAGATCCCGGCAGGAGGACTGAACGGCAGGGAAGAACCTACGGATCAGGCAGCTATGCGGGAACTGCAGGAAGAGACCGGGTATCATACCGACCATGTGGAACTGTTGACTTCCATCTATACCACAGTGGCTTTCTGTAATGAGAAGATCGACATCTATCTGGCGAGAGGTCTGAAGGACAGAGGAAGCCAGCATCTGGATGAAGATGAATTCATCAATGTAGAGGCGTATTCTGTGGAGGAATTAAAGCAGATGATCTATGACTGCAAGATTCAGGATTCCAAGACCATCTGTGGTATTCTGACCTATGCTTCAAAATATCTGAATGCATGATATATAAATTTAATTAAGCCCCATCAGACAGGTAAAACTGTCAGGTGGGGCTTTTTTTGTGCCGACAAAGCATGATCCGGTATGTTGTCCGCATATATTAGCATAACACGGTGAAGCGGAGGATGGGGATTTGTGGAAATGGGACAGATCAATGCTGCCGGCGGGAAAGCTTCCGCTGCGTTTTTTGTTCCTGATCGGATTTGTAATCGGATTGTCTGCAGCATATTTCGGACGGAGAATCTGGTTTCAGACCACGGGGATACTGGACGAAGATATGTTGTACCGGATGAAATATATGACAGTGGACAGTAGAGGATTGTTTTTGTATGTGTTGTGTAAAAGATGTCGGAATTTTATCGTGCTGATCATTATGGCAACCACGTATCTGGGACTGGTGTTTTGTGGGGGGATTACGGTAAAGTACGGATTTTCCATAGGTTTTTTTATAAGTACGGCTATTTACCGGTATGGGGTCAAAGGGCTCTTATTGGGAATTGTAGGTGCATTTCCACAGTATCTGTGTTATGTGCCGGCGATATTTCTGTTGATCAGATGGTGTGAGAATCTGCATCGTAGTATTTATTTTTATCATAATATAACCGGGCAGGGAAAAAAGTCCCTGCCCGGCAGATTGGGAAAACTGGCACTTATTCTGATGGTGCTCGTTTTCGGATGCATATTGGAATGCTTTGTGAATCCTGTGTTATTAAAAGGCTTCCTGCAATTTTTCTAAAAAGGCTTTGCCTTATTCGTACTCTGCAATATCGTAGATCAGACGCTCGCTGTCTTCCCAGCCCAGGCAGGGATCGGTGATGGACTTGCCGTAGCAGCCGGCACCTACCTTCTGGTTGCCTTCCTCGATATAGCTTTCAATCATGACACCCTTGACCAGCTTGTGCAGATCGGGACTGAGCTTACGGCTGTGCATTACCTCCTTGGTGATACGGATCTGCTCCTTGAACTGCTTGTTGGAATTGGAGTGGTTCGCATCAATGACACAGGCAGGATTCTTCAGGTCCATCGTATTGTACATATCCCACAGGCGGATCAGATCTTCATAATGGTAGTTGGGAATGTTGGCACCATGCTTGTTGGTAGCACCGCGCAGTACAGTATGTGCCAGGTCGTTGCCATGGGTGTTCACTTCCCATCCGGTATAGATGAAAGAGTGGGGATGCTGTGCCGCATATACGGAGTTCAGCATTACGGAGAAGTCTCCGCTGGTAGGGTTCTTCATGCCGGCAGCCACATCAAAGCCGCTGACGGTCAGACGATGCTGCTGATCCTCTACGGAACGGGCACCGATGGCCACATAGGAGAGGATGTCGGATACATACCCCCAGTTCTCCGGGTATAACATTTCGTCTGCAGCGGTAAGTCCTGTCTCCTGGATCGCACGGATGTGCATCTTACGCATTGCCATCAATCCAGCCAGGAAATCCGGCTTTTTCTCGGGATCGGGCTGGCTGGTGATGCCCTTGTAGCCTTCGCCGGTAGTACGGGGCTTATTTGTATAGATTCTGGGGATCAGGATCAGCTTGTCCTTGACCTGCTCATTGACTCTTGCCAGACGATTGACGTAGTCACATACGGAATCCTCGTTATCAGCGGAGCAGGGTCCGATGATCACAAGGAATTTATTGCTTTTGCCGGTGAGAACATTACGGATCTCGGCATCTCTTTCTTCTTTGATCTTGGCTAATTCTGCCGGAAGAGGCAGTTCCTTACGGATCTCCGCAGGAGTGGGGAGTTTTTTGATAAATTCAAAGCTCATAGTATTCCATCGTGCGCGGGGCACGTCCTTTCTGCTAAATGTTATTGCTCATTATAGACCAGATCGAGCCCGGATGCAAGAGAATTTAGCGAGTTAAAGTGAAAAAGGATAAAGAGATAAATAAATTGCCGCACTAAAGCGTTAATTTGTAAAAATTTATTGACAGGATAAACGCTTTGCCATAAAGTTAGATGTAGTTAAAATAACTGCATAAATACATGAACTACAAGAGAGGGCAAAAATATGTACGGAACAATTTGGGCATTACTACCGCCAGTGGTAGCAATTGTACTGGCACTGATCACAAAGGAAGTATATTCATCACTGTTTATCGGTATCGTTACGGGAGCTCTGATCTATACCGGATTTTCTCCCATTGCGACGCTGGACACAGTGATCAACGATGGATTCATCAATTCCGTTGCGGATGCATGGAATATCGGTATCTTCATGTTCCTGATCCTGCTTGGAACCATGGTGGCACTGATGAACAAGGCAGGAGGCTCTGCAGCCTTCGGGGAATGGGCGAAAAAGCATGTAAAGACCAGAGCGGGAGCACTGCTTGCCACCTTTTTATTAGGTGTTCTGATCTTCGTGGATGACTATTTCAACTGTCTGACCGTAGGCTCCGTTATGCAGCCGGTCACAGACGGACACAAGATTTCCCGCGCAAAGCTTGCATATATCATAGATGCCACGGCGGCACCCATCTGTATGATCGCACCGATCTCTTCCTGGGCAGCAGCAGTATCCGGCATGGTGGATGAGGGTGTGTATTCCGGCATCGAACTGTTCGTAAGGGCGATTCCCTATAACTATTATTCGCTGTTAACTATTGTATTTGTCGTCGGAATGGCACTGATGGGATTCGATTACGGTCCCATGGCTAAGCATGAGCGTAATGCCAGAGAAAAGGGTGACCTGTTCACTGAGGGTGAACGCGTGACAAATGCGGATAACGCACCCAAGGGTTCTGAAAAAGGAAAAGTATATGATCTGTTGATCCCTGTGATCGTACTGATCATCTGTTGTGTCGTTGGTATGATCTATGTCGGCGGATTTTTCGAAGGTGTGGGTTTCATCGATGCCTTCAGTGCGACAGATGCTTCTGTGGGACTTCCCTGGGGATCTCTGATCGCGCTGCTGTTTGCCATTGTATATTATATGTGCAGAAGACTGGTATCCTTTAAGGAGGCCATGAACTGTCTGACCCAGGGCTTTATCGCTATGGTACCTGCCATGCTGATTTTGACCTTTGCCGTTACCCTGAAGACCATGACCGGACTGTTAGGTGCGGATGTTTATGTGGCAGGTCTGATGCAGGGCGCCTCTTCGGGGCTGACCAATATGCTTCCCGCGATCATCTTCCTGGTAGCGTGCTTCTTAGCTTTTGCTTCCGGTACCAGCTGGGGGACCTTCGGTATTCTGATCCCTATTGTAACCGGTGTATTTACCGATCCTGCTACCGGAGCCATCGTACCCGGAGCCGAGCATCTGATCATCATCGGTGTGTCTGCATGTCTGGCAGGTGCTGTTATGGGTGACCATTGTTCTCCCATCTCCGATACCACGATCATGGCTTCCGCAGGAGCACAGTGTAATCATATTAACCATGTATCCACCCAGGTACCTTACGTACTGACTGTGGCAGCAATCTCTTTTGTGACCTATATCATTGCCGGATTTGTACAGAATGTGGTGATCTGTCTGGTAATCGGTATTCTGCTGACACTGGGGACACTGCTTGTACTGAAGCGTGTCTTCGGACAGAAGACTGCTACGCAGCAGTAACGCATGACGGGGATAATAAATATTAGTACAGAAATGTGTCTGAATGTGTCTGTGAGAAAGGAAACATATAGAAACTATGAAATACGATTATCTGGTCGTCGGTTCCGGACTGTACGGAGCCGTGTTCGCAAGAGAAGCGGCTGACAGAGGGAAAAAGGTTCTTGTGATCGATAAGCGCCCCAATGTGGCGGGTAATATTTACACGGAAAAAGTGGAAGGGATCCATGTCCACAAATACGGTGCCCATATTTTTCATACCAATGATACGAAGGTATGGAAGTATATTACGAGATTTGCGGAGTTCAACCGGTTCACCAATTCCCCGGTGGCAAACTATCGTGGAGAACTGTATTCCCTGCCATTTAACATGTATACCTTTAATAAAATGTGGGGTGTAGTGACGCCTACGGAAGCAGCGGCGAAGATCGAAGAGCAGAAAAAAGAAGCATGTATCAAGGAGCCGAAGAACTTAGAAGAGCAGGCCATTTCTCTGGTCGGAAGAGACATTTTTGAAAAGCTGATCAAGGGCTATACAGAGAAGCAGTGGGGACGTGACTGTAAGGATCTTCCGGCATTTATCATCAAGCGTCTGCCGGTTCGACTGACTTTTGATAATAATTACTTCAACGCCCTGTATCAGGGCATTCCCATCGGCGGTTACACGAAGCTGGTGGAGCATTTGTTAGAAGGTATGGAAGTACGCCTGAATACAGATTATCTGGAGCAGAAGGAGGAACTGGACAGACTGGCGGAGACAGTCGTCTATACCGGTCCCATCGATGCGTATTTCGGATATTCGCTGGGAGCATTGGAATATCGTTCCGTAAGATTTGAGACAGAGGTGCTGGATATTCCGAACTTCCAGGGCAATGCGGCAGTGAATTATACGGACCGTGAGACTCCCTGGACCAGGATCATTGAACATAAATGGTTCGAGTTCGGCAAAGACGAACAGGGACAGGAGTTACCGAAGACGGTCATCAGCAGAGAGTACAGCTCCGAATGGAAGCCGGGAGATGAGCCTTACTATCCGGTCAACGATGAAAAGAACGGCGCGCTGTATGCTGAGTATAAGAAGCTGGCAGATGCCGAGCAGAATGTGATCTTCGGAGGAAGACTGGCGGAATACCGCTATTATGATATGGATGCGGTCATTGCGTCGGCACTGCAGAAAAGTGAAGAAGTACTGTGATCATTCAGACCACAGCGGTGAGCATACCTGGTGTGACTCATAAAAAATGCAACGGTGAATCACACCGTTGCATTTTTTATCTCAAGAAATTGAATGTATTAATCGATCTGCGGTTTTGCTTTTCTCTTGTTGCGGAACTCTCTGACTGCAATCAGCAGGTCGTAACGATATACCAGGGTATACATTATTGCTGCCATAACGAAAGCGGTGAGTACATCGAAGACGGAGTGCTGTTTGATGAACATGGTCGCCAGGATGATCGAAGAAGCCAAAATCAGGGATCCGATGCGGATGCCCTTTTTCTTCTCGAAGCACTTGCTGCGGATGATCGCAAAATGTGCACCCAGGGAATTATATACATGAATGCTGGGCCACAGGTTGGTAGGTGTGTCCGTCCGGTACAGAGCGGCTACCATGCGGGTGAAGATATTGTCTCTGGGCATTACTGCGGGACGAAGGTGCTGTCCGTTGGGCCACAGAGTGGATACGATCAGGAAGATAGTCATGCCTGTAAAGAGAAAAATACAGGTGCGGTAGTAATCCTCTTTATTTTTGAAGAAAAAGTAGATGACCACTGCCGATACATAGGCAAACCATAAAAAGTAAGGAATGACGAACACCTCACAGAAAGGGATGTAGTCATCGGCAGCCATATGTATGATCCGGTAATGCCCGGTGGTGTTCTTCTCCAGCCAGGCGAACCATGTCATATAGATAATGGCATATATAATAAGTGGAACGGCATGTTTATATTTTAAATAGAAGATCTTAAGCTTTTCCATAAAAACCTCATTTCTCTACCAAACCTATGCTTCAAAATCAATTTTAGTATAATCACCGGAAGAAAAAAATCAAGGTTTTTTTGGAATACTTAAGCATTCTTAAGAAAATCTTTAGGGTATGTTTATTTCACTTCGGGAGTGACCATGCGGATGGCACCGGGGAGGCATTCTACCCGAAAACCACAGCTTTTTCTGGTTACTTCTCCGTCGGTATGTACCCACAACGGAGAGGAAGTGGTAATGGACATCCGGGTGGCGGTATGCGCATTGATCCCCTTAACAAAATAGTGTTTACCGAAAAAGGCTGTGGGCAGGGCAAGCAGCACCAGTCCTTTGGAAATATTACCTACCGAGCACAGATCCAGCACGCCGTCATGATCATTGGCGGATGGACAGAACATGAAGCCGCCGCCCTCGTAGCGGTGACTCATACAGGTAACGAACAAAAAGTGGGGAAGTGATAAGTCTTCCTGCCTGTTATGCACGGTGTCTTCCAACGTCAGGGTACAGGAGACCTTGCGGGCGGTGATCAGCTGCTTTAAGGCGATTCCTAAATACGTCAGCTTGCCAAGACCGATCCGGTTCATGGTATCCTTGATGGGGGAATGCATGGCTTCTGCACAGACGGCTGCGTCAAAGCCGATTCCACAGCTGACAGCAAACAGCCTGGATTCTTCCGGCTGATCCTCATCGAGATAAGTAAGTCTCCCTAAGTCTATGACTCTGGGAGCAGCATCCCGAAGGATCAGATCAAGGGCTGCTTTCGGCTCTTTGGGAATATTAAGATCCCTGGCCAGATCGTTGCTGGAGCCGGTGGGAATGTAACCCAGGATAACTTTAGAAGGATCAGCGATGCCCTGTATGGCTTCGTTCACCGTGCCATCTCCACCTAGGACAACGAGCTTTAAATCAGGATCTTCTTTATGTTCTGCGGTAATCTGTGCAGCCAGCTGCTTTACTTCTCCGGCCTTTTTTGAAAAATAGGTCTGATATACGGCATTGCTTTCTTTCAGAGCAGGTTCAATCTGCTCAGACCAGATCTTCGCCCCTCTGCCGGAGCGGGAGGCGGGATTGATAATAATATGATACATGAGGATACCTCATCTTTCGTAAGGATATAACTAAAGCTTATTCTAACACACTCAGGGGCTTCTGCCAACATTGTTCATTTTCCATCTTTGCAACTGAATAGTTCTATGCTATACTAAAACATAAGTTTAGCGAATTAACGTAACATAAGGAGGAATGAGGCATGTATTCATTGGATGAAGTAAAAAAAGTAGATCCCGAGGTGGCACAGGCCATTATTGACGAGGAGAATCGTCAGAACAGTCATATCGAGCTGATCGCTTCCGAGAACTGGGTGAGCAAGGCAGTCATGGCGGCTATGGGCAGTCCCCTGACCAATAAATATGCGGAAGGTTATCCCGGCAAGAGATATTATGGTGGCTGTGAATGCGTGGATGTTATCGAGAATCTGGCAATCGAGCGTGCCAAGAAACTGTTTGGCTGTGATTATGCCAATGTACAGCCTCATTCCGGAGCACAGGCGAATATGGCAGTGCAGTTTGCCGTACTGAAGCCCGGTGATACTATCATGGGTATGAATCTGGATCACGGCGGACATCTGACCCATGGTTCACCTGTGAATATGTCCGGTAAATATTTCCATGTAGTACCTTATGGCGTGGATGACAACGGATTCTTAGATTATGACAGAATGAGAGAACTGGCACTGGAATGCAAGCCTAAGATGATCATTGCCGGTGCTTCTGCGTATGCCAGAACCATTGATTTCAAGAAGTTCCGTGAAGTGGCGGACGAAGTGGGCGCCGTACTGATGGTGGATATGGCACATATCGCAGGACTGGTGGCAGCAGGTCTTCATCCAAGCCCCATTCCGTATGCAGATGTAGTGACCACTACCACACATAAGACACTGCGCGGGCCCAGAGGTGGTATGATCCTGTGTAACAAGGAAGCAAATGAAAAGTTCAACTTTAACAAAGCCATCTTCCCCGGCACCCAGGGTGGCCCTCTGATGCATGTCATCGCTGCCAAGGCAGTTTGCTTCGAGGAAGCATTAAGCGACGACTTTAAAGTATATCAGAAGAATATCGTGGACAATGCCCAGGCACTGTGCAAGGGTCTGATGAGCCGTGATATCAAGATTGTATCCGGCGGCACTGACAACCACCTGATGCTGGTGGATCTGACCCCTTACGGACTGACCGGTAAGGCTGTGGAGAAGCTGCTGGATGCAGCGCACATCACTGCCAACAAGAACACCATCCCCAACGATCCCCAGTCTCCGTTTGTGACCAGCGGTATCCGTTTAGGAACCCCTGCTGTAACCTCCAGAGGTCTGAACACCGAGGACATGGATCAGGTGGCAGAAGCCATTGCTCTGGTCATCAAGGGCGGCGAAGAGCAGGTTCCCACAGCCAGAGCCATCATTCAGAAATTAACCGACAAGTATCCTTTGATCTAAAGATCAGAGCATCAAAAAAGAGCCGAAAGGCTCTTTTTTGATACTCTGAAATGCTCCGAAATGCAATAAAAATGCCTGAAAAAGATAAAAATGGGGGTTGCCTTTCATACTTTACTGTGCTAGAATATCCCTCAGTGAAAAACAAGTGTCCGTACTACGGATACGAATTGCGGAAAGGATAACATATGGGAGAAACGACCAAGTATTTCGTGGTGAAGCAGAAGGCAATCCCCGAGGTGCTGTTAAAGGTAGTGGAAGCAAAGCGGCTTCTTGAGTCAGAGAAGGTTCTGACCATACAGGAAGCGGTTGATGCAGTTGGCATCAGCCGCAGTTCTTTTTATAAGTACAAGGATGATATCTTTCCGTTTCATGACAATTCTCAGGGAACGACCATCACACTGACTTTCCAGATGGATGACGAACCGGGAATCTTGTCGGATGTGCTGAAGATCATCGCAGAGTACCGGGCGAATATCCTGACGATCCATCAGAGTATTCCCATCAACGGAATCGCATCTCTGACACTGAGTATACAGGTACTGCAGACTACGGGAGATATCTCCCGGATGATCGAACAGCTGGAGGGGCAGCCCAGTGTACATCATGTGAAAATACTGGCAAAGGAATAATGTCGGAACGAAAAAGATAAAAGCGAGGAGAATATTATGATCAATGTTGCGGTATTGGGCTACGGCACCGTCGGCAGCGGTGTGGTAGAAGTTATCGAGAAAAATAAGGACATGGTAAATAAAAAGTCCGCACAGGAACTGGAAGTGAAATACATCCTGGATCTGAGAGACTTCCCCGGAGATCCTTATGAGAATAAGGTTATTCATGATTTCAATACGATCTTACAGGATGACAGCGTAACTATCATCTGTGAGACCATGGGCGGTGTCGGAGCTGCTTACCAGTTCACGAAGCAGGCACTGGAACTGGGCAAGAGTGTCTGCACCTCCAACAAGGAGCTGGTAGCAAAGCATGGTCCCGAATTGTTGCAGATCGCCAGAGAGCACAACTGCAACTACTTATTCGAAGCAAGTGTGGGCGGCGGTATTCCCATTATCCGTCCGCTGAACTACTCCCTGACTGCGGAGAAGATTGAGGCTGTCAACGGTATCTTAAACGGTACCACGAACTATATCTTAAGCAAAATGGAAAAAGAAGGCGCGGATTTCGATACCGTTCTGAAGGAAGCACAGGACAAGGGCTATGCGGAGCGCAATCCGGAAGCAGATGTGGAAGGTCATGATGCCTGCCGCAAAATCGCGATTTTGTCTTCTCTAATGTTTGGTAAAAACGTGGATTCCGAGAAAATCCCTACCGAGGGTATTACGAAGATTACCGCAGCGGATTTCGAATATGCCAATGCTACGGAGCATACCATCAAGCTGTTGGGCAGAAGCCGTGCGATTGACGATGACACAGCGGAAGTTATGGTGGCACCGTTCATGCTTCCCAAGGACCATCCCCTGGCCATGGTATACGGGGTGTTCAATGCTGTATTTGTCACCGGCAATATGCTGGGAGATTCCATGTATTACGGACGGGGCGCAGGCAAGCTTCCCACCGCCAGTGCAGTGGTATCGGATGTCATCGACTGTGCAAGACATCAGGGCAAGGTGATCATGTGTTTCTGGGACAAAGAGGAAGTAAAGCTGGTAGATACAGGTGAGTCTGTAAGAAGCTTTTTTATCAGAGCAAAGGCCGGAGCGGAAGCTAATGTAGAGGCTGCTTTCCCCGGAGGTAAAGAGCTGCATTTAGAAGACCGTAAGGAAGACTTCGGATACTTCACACAGCCCATGAAGGAGAGCGAGTTCCTGGCAAAATACGAAGCACTGGGTGAGCAGATGCTTGGCAGGATCCGCCTGGTGTAAAAAAAGAATATTATAAAGAGTACTAAATATATATATTTGAGGAGAAAATGTTATGTCAAAAGTAGTGAAATTCGGTGGAAGCTCTCTGGCAAGTGCAGAGCAGTTCAAAAAGGTAGGAAATATCATCCGTGCGGATAAGGAGAGAAAATATGTGGTACCTTCCGCACCGGGAAAAAGATTTTCCAAGGATACCAAGGTAACAGATATGCTGTATGCCTGCTATGATCTGGCAGATCAGGGCAAGAGCTTCAAAGCAGAGCTGGATGCCATTAAGGCGCGTTACCAGGAGATTATAGATGGCTTACAGCTGGATCTGGATCTTAGTGAAGAGTTTGGGACCATTGAGAAAAATTTCAAGGCAAAATCCGGAAGCAATTATGCAGCTTCCCGTGGCGAATATCTGAACGGTATCATCATGGCAAATTACTTAGGCTATGATTTCATTGATGCGGCAACCGTAATTTTCTTCGATGAAAACGGTGAGTTTGACGCAGCGAAGACCAACGAAGTACTTCGTGCCAGACTGGCAGAGAGCAAGGAAGCGGTAGTTCCCGGATTCTACGGTTCTATGCCTGACGGAACGGTAAAGACCTTCTCCAGAGGCGGATCCGATATTACCGGTTCTATTGTGGCCAAGGCTGCCAAAGCGGATGTCTATGAGAATTGGACGGATGTGTCCGGTTTTCTGATCGCAGATCCCAGAATCATCGATCATCCCGAGGCTATTGAGACCATCACTTACCGCGAACTTCGCGAGCTGGCATATATGGGAGCTACCGTACTGCATGAGGATGCCATCTTCCCGGTACGCCAGGAGGGTATTCCCATCAATATCCGCAATACCAATGCACCGGAAGACAACGGCACCTGGATCGTGGGAAGCACCTGCCAGAAGTCCAAATATGTCATCACCGGTATCGCCGGTAAAAAAGGCTTCTGCGCTGTGAATATTGAAAAAGATATGATGAACTCCGAGATCGGTTTCGGCAGAAAAGTACTGCAGGCGTTTGAGGAGAACGGAATCTCCTTTGAACATGTTCCCTCCGGTATTGATACCATGACCGTATTCGTACATCAGGACGAATTCATGCACAAGGAGCAGAAAGTAGTGGCAGGCATCCACAGACTGGCAAATCCCGATACCATCGATATCGAGTCCGATCTGGCGCTGATCGCCGTGGTAGGTCGTGGCATGAAGTCCACCCGCGGTACAGCAGGCAGAATCTTCTCCGCACTGGCACACAAAAATATCAATGTCAAGATGATCGACCAGGGATCCTCTGAGCTGAACATCATCATCGGTGTGGCAAATGATGATTTCGAGACCGCGATCAAGGCAATTTATGATATCTTTGTAATTACAAGACTATAAGCCGATAGGATATAAAAAAGGCAGGTCATTAAGACCTGTCTTTTTATATCTCCGGATACTGGATCATGTCCAGGATCGGCGTCCGCATTATGTACTGATAAGCTTCAAAAATCTTCTCCGCAGGCACATTCTTGGTAGAAGAGAGCCAAAGCTTCAGGATCTCGATCAGTAATAGAGCATTATAATGTGCCAGCGACTGTGGAGTGATCAGATCGCAGGGCATTTTCTTCATGGGATGTCTGGATAGAATACAGAAAAAAGTCTCTTCGCAGTAATGGGCAAAAAATTCTCCGAAGCTGTTCTGACCTGTGATCTCAAAAAGCCTGCGGTAATATTCCTTATTTTTCTCAAAGCAGATAAACATCAGCTTAATGGCTTCGTGTTCCATGTCATTTTCAATCATGACTTCGACCTTGCTGCCGATATCCCGGTCAAACAAGAACTCGATCACTTCGTATTTATCCTGAAAATAATTATAGAAAGTCGGGCGGATCACATGAGCACCATCCGTGATCATTTTGATGGATATCTTCTGAAAAGGCACGGTAAGCACAAGTGTCCGAAAGCTGTCTGCCAATAATTCCTTTGTCTTCATCACATGACTCCTTTTCCCATAAAAAGAACCAAGATAGAGATATTATAAACAAAAAATAACCGTTTCTCAACCTAAAACGACATTTTCCCCAAAATGTTGCGGAATATTTACATTTATCGGAAAAATGTAAAATCAGGAAAAACTCTGTGCCGGGGTTGTATCTTACCATCTGTCCGGAAATGGCATATCATAATCGCAGAAAGGAGATGTATGGATGGCGTGGTATGAAATACTGATCGTATCGGTAGGACTTTCCCTGGATGTTTTTACCTATGCATTATATAAGGGTGCAATGCTTTCTAAACTGGATAAAAAGCAGATTCTGAAAATGACGCTGCTGTTCACAGGCTGGCAGAGTGGGGCAATGCTCTTAGGAAGCCTGCTCTCGGAGCTTCCGTACATTGCCATGAATTATCAGCGTACAGAGAGACTGTTCCGGGCAGCTTCCGCTGCTATTTTTTTCCTGATCGCGATCTGGCTGATCGTACGGGCATCCCGGATGCGGGATCCGGTAGAACGCAGGGAGGATGTATTTGCCTGGAAGCAGTTATGTGTCTGGGCCATGCTTACCAGTGTGGACTCTTTCCTGTCGGGAATCGGCATGGGATTTTTAGATACCGGAGTAACCGTACAGATCATACAACTGGCGATCATGGCTGCGTTAGCCGTGGTTACCGGTATCTATGCAGGATACCGGATCGGATGTCACGGGAGAAGCCGTGTACTGATCAGTGGTGCGATCATCTTCCTGGTGGCAGGGATCGATGTGCTGTTCCGCTATTATAGCTAGAACAGGGGCATTTACATAAAAATACAAAAGAGAGGTAGATTAATATGGCAGACGTAAAACACAAGGTAGAGAGAGCTGCTTTCGGTGCAGCGATCGATGGAATTTTAAAGTATGTGAACAAGGATGAAGAAGACAGAGAAAAAGCTTTCTTAAAGCTGGTGGATCTGTCCGAAAAATTTATGGGAAATACGTTTTCGAAGGAAAGCTACGATGCGGCGAGACGTATGATCCGGGAACCGGACAGCAAGTGGATGCAGTATGTGAACCGTATTTTAAATGAAGTGGATCCTCACGTCATCAAAATGTCCGCGCTGGACTATGGCTTTGAGGCAGCCTTCTGCGGTAAAAAAGAGATCAATGAGATGCGTGTCAAGCATCAGTGTAATATTCCCTGGCTGATCCTGATGGATCCTACAAGTGCCTGCAATCTGCACTGTACCGGATGCTGGGCAGCAGAATACGGCAACCGTCTGAATTTAAGCTTTGAAGATATGGACCGTATCGTTACCCAGGGTAAGGAGCTGGGCATTTATCTGTATTTCTTCACCGGTGGCGAACCCCTGGTGCGTAAGGACGATATCATCCGTTTATGCGAGAAGCATGATGACTGTGGCTTCCATGCATTTACCAACGGCACCCTGATCGATGAAAAATTCTGTCAGGATATGAAGCGCGTAGGCAATTTCTCCGTAGCTATCAGCCTGGAAGGCTTCAATGAAGTAAACGATCTGCGCCGTGGCAAGGGCGTGTTTGATAAGGTCATGCATGCCATGGATCTGATGAAGCAGTACGGTCTGATCTTCGGTACTTCTATCTGCTACACGAGCAAAAACTATAAGGTAGTCACCAGTGATGAATTCCTGGATATGATCATTGAAAAGGGCGCCAGATTCAGCTGGTATTTCCATTATATGCCGGTAGGAAATGAGGCATCCTGTGAGCTGCTTCCGGATCCGGATCAGAGAGAGTATATGTACCACCGCATCCGCAAGATCCGTGCCATGAAGGGAGGTAAGCCTATCTTCGCCTTTGATTTCCAGAACGATGGTGAATATGTGGGCGGCTGTATCGCAGGCGGCAGAAACTACTGCCATATCAACCCCAACGGAGATGTGGAGCCCTGCGTATTCATCCATTATTCGGGTGCCAATATCAAGGAAGTGGATCTGCTGACTGCGTTGAAGCAGCCTCTGTTCATGGCATACCGTGAGAACCAGCCTTTCAACTGTAACCATTTAAAGCCCTGCCCGATGCTGGAGAACCCGGAGATCTTACAGCGCATGGTACATGAAACAAAAGCTCATTCCACCGACTTACAGTCACCGGAATCCGTGGAGCATCTGTGTGGAAAATGTGCGGAGTATGCAAAAAACTGGGATGTGCGGGCACAGGAGCTGTGGCAGAAGGATCGGAACAATAAATAATAGTTCTTTTACAAAAGTTTATATTTAGTTAATTGCTTTTTGCCTTTCGGCAGACCATAATGTAGGTATTATTCAGAGCAGGCTTTGCAAACGAGACTCTGAAAGATTTGGATAATATGTCCCCTGCATGGTGGCAGACGAAAGGTGGTACTTCATGAAAGAGAAGTTACAGCGTTTCATGTGGGGGCGTTATGGCAATGACCGCTTCAATCAGTTTCTGATGATTGTGGCTCTGGTCTGCCTGGCGCTCTCTTTTTTTGGTCTGAAAATATTTTATGTGCTGGCTCTTGCCCTGCTGGTCTATGTCTATTACCGGATGTTTTCCAGAAATATGAGCAAGAGAAGCGCAGAGAACCAATGGTATCTCCAAAAAGAAATGAAGGTGCGCAGCTGGTGGCAGCGCCGGAAGCAGTTATTTGCCGGACGCAGGGATTACAAGATCTTTAAATGTCCGAAATGCGGACAGAAGCTCCGGGTGCCCAGACACAAAGGAAAGATTGCGATCCACTGCAGAAAATGTGGAGAGGAATTTATCCGCAAGACCTGACAGGACAGGCATGATTACAAATGGAAATTATGAAAAACCGGAAAATAAGAAAGGATGGTGAGTCAGATGTTCGGATATATTGTGGTCAATCAGTCGGAGATGAAATTCAAGGAGTATGATGTGTATCGATCCTATTACTGTGGATTATGCCAGAGCCTGAAGGAGCGCTACGGTGTGCTGGGGCAGCTTTCTCTGAATTACGATATGACCTTTATCCTGATGCTGCTCACTGGCTTATATGAACCAAAGGAGCAGGAGGATCAGTGCAGATGCGTGGCACATCCTCTGGAAAAGCATGCCACGAGAAGAAATCTGTTCACGGATTACGTGGCGGATATGACGGTGCTTTTTGCCTGCTATAAGGCGGAGGATGACTGGGAGGACGAAAACAGCCTGCGAGGATTGGCGTACAGCCATCTTCTGGAGAGAAAAATCCATAAAAAGCCTTTGCTGTATGGAGAAAAAGTGAAAAACATCGCACTGGCAATGCAGGATTTTGCAGATGCGGAAAAGCAGGGAAATGCGGACATCGATACCATGGCGGGACTGTTTGGAAAAGTCATGGCGCAGATCGTATCCTGCCGCGAGGATGAATGGAAGGATAATCTGGCGAGACTGGGATTTTTTCTCGGAAAATTTATCTACCTGCTGGATGCCTACGAGGACGTTGAACAGGATATCAAAAAAGGAACCTACAATCCGCTAAAGAAACGTTATGCGGAGCCCGGCTTCGAGGAGGAATGCAGACAGATCCTGACTATGATGATGTCAGAGTGCTGTAAGGAATTCGAACAGCTTCCTATATTACAAAATGTGGATATTTTGCGGAATATTCTGTATTCCGGTGTATGGTGCCGCTATGAGATCGTGCGGAAAAAACGGGAAAAAGACAATGCAAAAGAGGTAACGGAAAATGAATTATGATCCGTATAGTGTCCTGGGGGTGAGCAGAGATGCTTCCGAGGAAGAAATCAAAAAAGCATATAAGACCCTGAGCAGAAAATATCATCCCGATGCCAATATCAATAATCCCAACAAGGATCAGGCAGAAGAAAAGTTCAAGGAGATACAGGCAGCGTATCAGCAGATCATGAAGGAACGGACAGAAGGTTACAGCTACGGCGGTGGATATGGCAGCCGCGGAAGCAGCTATGATCAGAGACAGAGTTATGGCGGCTTCGGTCAGGACTTTGGGGACTTCTGGCAACAGGCCGGATGGCAGCAGCAGACTTCCGGATATGAGGAAGAGCCCAGACTGCGGGCAGCCGGCAATTACCTCAGAAACGGTTATTACAGAGAGGCCAGAAATACCCTGGACGGCATGGGAGAGCATGAAAAGACTGCCAGATGGTATTATTACAGTGCGATGGCGCATATGGGACTGGGCAACAATGTGGCAGCACTGGAGCATGCAGGCAAGGCAGTGACACTGGAACCGCAGAATATGGAATACCAGATGCTTCTGCAGAGACTCCAGAGAGGCGGACAATGGTATGAGAGCAGACAGGCAGCCTATGGCTATCCCAATGCGAGTGGAAATGACCTGTGCTTAAAAATCTGTCTGGCGAACCTGTTCTGCAATCTGTGCTGCGGTGGTGGCGGTCTGTGTTTCGGAGGATATGGTGGAAGAGGAATGTTTTAAAAAAGGTACTTGCTTTTTCTGGGTTTCCTCACTATAATAAATATACAAGATGTAGATGCGAAATGAATTTTAAAACACAAAATCTAGTAATATACTATGATTTGCGTAGAGAGTCGTGTCGGGAACTTGCTTCCGATGCGGCTTTTCTTTCGGCTTATGCAGAAATTCGCATCTCGGTGGGAATGATATAAAGTGAGGGAACAGCAATGAAGATTCAGAAGAGAGACGGCAGAGTAGTACCTTATGAAGAGGACAAGATCCGGGAAGCGATCCATAAGGCGAACAACGAAGTGGAGGAGCGGTATCGTGCCAGCGAGGGATTGATTGAAGAGATCCTGGAGGATGTGCAGCAAGAGGGTAAACAGACCCAGACCGTGGAGCATATTCAGGATATGATCGAGGAACATCTGGTAGAGCACAACAAATATACCCTGGCGAAGAAGTATATTGTATACCGTTACCAGAGAAGTCTGCTCCGCAAATCCAATACCACAGATGAATCTATTTTAAAACTGATTCGGAATGAGAATAAGGAACTGGCGGAGGAAAATTCCAATAAAAATACCCGCCTGGCATCCACACAGAGAGACTATATTGCAGGCGAAGTGTCCCGCGATGTTACCAGACGTCTGCTTCTGCCGGAGCATATTGCCATGGCACATGATAACGGTGTGCTGCATTTCCATGATGCGGATTATTTTATCCAGCCGATCTTCAACTGCTGTCTGATCAATATCAAGGACATGCTGGACAACGGTACTTCCATCAATGGCAAAATGATCGAATCTCCCAAGAGCTTCCAGGTGGCATGTACCGTGACCACTCAGATCATCGCAGCGGTGGCAAGCAACCAGTATGGCGGTCAGAGCGTCAATATCAAGCATCTGGGAAAATATCTGCGTAAGAGCAGGGAAAAATTTGCAAAGCAGTTGGAGGAAGAATTCGGAGATACCCTGGATCAGGCAGCCAAGGAGAAGATTGTCCAGATGCGTCTGCATGATGAGTTAAAGTCCGGCGTACAGACCATCCAGTACCAGATCAATACCCTGATGACCACCAACGGACAGTCTCCTTTTGTGACGCTGTTTTTGCACATTGACGAGAACGACGAATATGTGGAAGAGACCGTGCAGATCATTATGGAGATCCTGCGTCAGCGTATCGAAGGAACCAAGAATGAGAAGGGTGTCTATGTGACTCCCGCATTCCCGAAGTTAGTCTATGTACTGGATGAAAATAACTGCTTAAAGGGTGGAAAATACGACTATGTGACCAAGCTGGCTGCACAGTGCTCCGCCAAGAGAATGTACCCCGACTATATTTCTGCCAAGAAGATGCGTGAGAACTACGAGGGTAATGTATTTTCCTGCATGGGCTGCCGTTCTTTCCTGTCTCCATGGAAGGATGAAAACGGAGAGTACAAGTGGGAAGGACGTTTTAATCAGGGCGTTGTCAGCATCAACCTGCCTCAGATCGGTATCCTTGCAAAAGGAAACGAGGAGAAGTTCTGGAAACTGTTGGACGAGCGTCTGGAGTTGTGTTATGAAGCATTGATGTGCCGCCATAAGGCACTGGAGGGTGTGGTATCCGATGTGAGCCCCATCCATTGGCAGTACGGAGCCATCGCCCGCCTGAAGAAGGGTGAGACCATCGATAAATATCTGCACAACGGTTATTCCACCATGTCTCTGGGCTATATCGGATTGTATGAGACGACCTATCTGATGAAGGGATGCAGCCAGACCGTGGAGCCCGGCAAGGAATTCGCCCTGCGTGTCATGGATTATATGAAGGATCGCTGCGCAAAATGGAAAGAGGAGACCGGCATTGCTTTCAGCCTCTACGGAACTCCCGCAGAGACACTTTGCTACCGTTTTGCAAGGATCGACCGTGAAAAATACGGTGATATTTCCAATGTCACCGATAAAGGATACTATACAAATTCTTATCATGTGGATGTACGTGAGAAAATCGACGCATTTACAAAATTTAAGATTGAGAGTGAGTTCCAGAATAAGTCTTTGGGCGGAGCTATCTCTTATGTGGAAGTGCCGAACCTGACCAATAATGTGGAAGCCATCGAGGAAGTGATCCGCTTCATCTATGACAATATCCAGTACGGAGAGTTCAATACCAAATCCGATTATTGCCAGGTATGTGGCTATGATGGTGAGATCATGATCAATGATAACATGGAGTGGGAATGTCCCCAGTGTCATAACAAGGATCATGCGAAGATGAATGTCACCAGAAGAACCTGCGGCTATCTGGGAGAGAACTTCTGGAATGCCGGCAAGACCAAGGAGATCAAGGCAAGAGTTCTTCATCTGTAATGTGCAGATAGTAAAAGGGAAGGAAATGTCCTATGAATTATGCAACGATCAAGAAAACAGATGTGGCAAACGGCCCCGGAGTCCGGGTATCATTGTTCGTCAGCGGCTGTACCCATCATTGCAAAGGATGCTTTAACAGCGAAGCCTGGGATTTCCATTACGGACAGGCATACACAGAGGAAACAGAGCAAGAGATTCTGCAGGCACTGGCCCCGGACTATATCCGGGGCTTGAGCTTACTGGGAGGGGAACCCATGGAGCCTGAGAACAGAGGAACCGTACTTTCTCTGGTGAAGAAAGTAAGAGAGCGATATCCTCAGAAGACCATCTGGTGCTATACGGGATATCATTTTGACAAGGATCTGCTTCGTTGGATGGAAGAAGGGGATCCGATGATCACAGAGCTTCTGCCGCTTTTGGATGTGATCGTGGATGGAGAATTTATTGAGGAGAGGAAGAATCTGCGGCTTGCCTTCCGTGGATCGGAGAATCAGAGGATCCTGGATGTGCAGTTGTCTTTAAGAGAAAAATGTGGTAAACTCTTAGCTGTATAGTGGATGTGGGACGAATGGGGATATCGTTCCTGCGTAAGGGAAATAAAGCATGAGGGAGTAAAATTAAGTATGGAGAGTTTTCTGGATACGATATGGAATAGAAACCTCTATATTGGTATTCCGTTGGGAGCTTTTTGCTGCTCCCTTTTTCTGTTGTTCTGTTTTTTCAATACCATGAGGAACCGGACAATCCGTGGTCTTCGGCTGGTGCTGACCGCCTGCCTGGTCTGGACGGGCAGTGTGAGCCTTATGAGACTTGGAATATTTCCCGGAGTTTCCTTCTGGCATAATTTCGCCCTGCTTGGTCTTTTGTCGATCCCAGTGTTCATGTATGTGTTTCTGTTTGGATTTTTGGAGATTACGGAGCATGATGCCCTGATCTACATATATGGTGTGTTGACGCTGGCGCTGGTGTTGGGAAATGCAAGGAGCGGTACGATCCTGCCGGCACCTGAGCTTGTGAACCGCGCGGATGGCACCTGCGTTTATGTGTATCATGCAACCGTCGGAACCGGTGTTCTTACAGCCATGGAGATTGCAGTAATGATCTATGCCACTTATCTGGCACATTGTAAGATAGGAGCAAATGTGGAGCTGCGTAAAAAGCTGTTTCCCCTGCTGCTTGGAACGGTGTTTATTCTGGGAGGAAATATGCTCTGCATGCTGCCCGAAAGTGTATTCCCTTTCGATATGCTGGGCAGTGTGGGGATGGCAATATGCATGGTATATATCATGTACAAGCAGTATCTGTTTGATTTTTCGTATCGGGCAACGGTAGGTGCGGTGTATTTTCTGGCAGTGATCGTGGCGGCAATTCCGGTGGTGATCCTGTCTTATAATCTGGAAATCGTGACAGGCAGCCTTGGACAGACAGCAGTGCAGAGGCTGATTTTATGCATTACCCTGCAGTCGGGATGGACCGTACTTGTTATCCTTTTCGCCAGGAAGCAGCTGGAGAATATTCTATATCAGAAGCAGAAGCATATGTTGGAAGGAATCCGACAATTTCAGGACAGGGCGGCATCCATTCTGAGCCGCAGAGAGCTGTTTGCTACACTGCATGATATTCTGGGCGATGCGATCCCCGGATGTGAAGCCAGGATCTTCGAGAAGAATTCGAATGGAGAAGGGTATCACGAAGCGGTACAGAGCGGACATATTCCATTAAGTAAGGAAGAAGCAGCCGGGATCTGTGACCTGGTGAAACAGGATAATATCCCGGAGCGGACAGTGATCGCAACCTTAAGATATGATAATCAGATCTGCGGGTTTATCTATATGGAGCGGATGCGGGCAAATAAGCTCAATTATCAGGAAGTGGACTGCATAAGACAATTGGCGAACATTGCATCCGGAAGCCTGAAAAATATTGATGCCTATGAAAGAGTATATCAGGTATCTATTCACGATGAACTGACAGGCCTGTACAACCGCACCTATTGCAACAGATGTCTGCAAAAGGAGGACGCTCTCGGAGATGCGAGAGGCTTCCTATATATGGATATGGACAATTTTAAATTGTATAATGATCTGTACGGAGAGCAGACCGGAGACCGGATCTTAAAATGGTGTGCGAAGAAATTGCAGGAAAATGCGGAGCACGGCAAAGTATTCCGCGTAGGCTCCAATGAATTCCTGATTTCTGTGCCGGAGACTGGCAGTAAGACACTGGTGGCACTGGCGGAAATGCTGACCCGTGCAGTACAGGAGAATGACGTGGACAAACCACAGGTCATGCAGCCGATTACCTTCAGTGTCGGTGTGGCATGGCATCCCGGACTGGCGTCGGATGCACCGGATCTTTTTCAAAAGGCGAAGCAGGCAGCTTTTTATGCAAAGCAAAACGGCAAGAACCGGATCCAGGTATATGAAGGAAATATTGATGCGGAGCGCAGGAATAAAGAGACCGGATATGAACAGGTGGCACCTACGGTGTATGCACTGGTGGCTGCCATCGATGCGAAGGATTCCTTTACCTTCCAGCATTCCACGAATGTATCTCAGTATGCAGTGCTGCTGGCACAGAAGCTGGGACTGCCGGGGGATGATATCCATACGGTAAAGGTGGCTGGATTATTACATGATATCGGTAAGATCGGGATTCCTGAGAGTATCCTGAAAAAGGCGGGAAAGCTTACGAATGAAGAATATGAGATCATGAAGAGCCATGTGCAAAAGTCCATCGAGATGATCCACTATCTTCCGAATATGAACTATGTGATCCCGGCGGTTGTGTCACACCACGAGAGATATGACGGCAAGGGATATCCCAGAGGCCTGAAGGGAGAAGGGATTCCTTTCCTGGGTAGAATTCTGGCGGTGTGTGACAGCTTTGATGCCATGATCTCCAAGAGAGCTTACAAGGAAGCACTCAGTGTGGAATATGCTATGGGAGAACTGGAGAAAAATAAGGGAACCCAGTTCGATCCGAAGGTGGCGGATGCATTTATTGAACTGATCAAAGAAGGAAAAGTTCCATTGTAAAAAAGAGGCACCGGAGGGTGCCTCTTTTCAAAAGGGGAGGATTAAGTATTATCGTATCTTCCGTAGGATCAAAGGAGGGGGTCCGATGATAGTAGTAGTCTGCCCGGGATCCGCCTCCGTTATACATCTGAGATTGATATTTTTTTGTTGTTTTTGAAGTGAAGATGTTATATACTATGATTAATCATTCGGTCAATAGGTGAACTGCCTGACTGCTTGTAGGCTGGGCAGTTTATCTATTGAGCGGATAAATCGTATGATTAAATATATAATTATTATGTAAGGATGGTATTACAATTATGAATTTAATGGAACAATGGAGATCAGTAGCATATAATGAGGCAACCGGTAAAGAGAAGCTGCAGCAGCTTTGGGCAGCTTATTTTCAGGAGGAGAAGGAGATCTACGCACAGCTTCTGAAGAAACCCGATGAAGTAGTAAAGGGCACGGTAAAGGAACTGGCGGACAAGTATCAGGTATCCCTGATGACCATGACCGGATTCCTGGATGGCATCAACGACAGCCTGGTAGAGAAGAACCCTCTCGATGATCTGGAAGAGGATACAGAGGTAAACTTAGGATTTGATAAGGCTCTTCTGTACAAGAACATGGTAGCGGCAGAGGCTGACTGGCTGTACAATCTGGAAGAATGGAACGCTATTTTCGATGAAGAGACCCGTAAGGAACTCTACAAAGAGCAGAAATCTTCCACTACTATTGTGAAGGAGCAGAAGGTTTATCCCAACGACCCCTGTCCTTGCGGAAGCGGCAAGAAGTATAAAAAGTGCTGCGGCAGAAAGTAAATTGAACACAAAGGGGGTTTTCCGCAGGTATGCAGAGAGCCCCTTTTTCGTTTTATCATGAAGTGATAGGTATGTGATAAGTATAGGAAAGGAAGGGTTACATATGAAAATGCTGAAGGAATTGAAATGGGAAGCAATTCTTACCGGTGTGCTGTATATTCTCTTAGGGATCGTGGCACTGGTGATCCCGGAGACCATGCAGAAGACACTGGGGTATCTGATCGGTATCGTACTGATCGTGGCAGGTCTCATTTCCATCATCTGCTATCTGCTCAGAGATGCCAGAGAGAATTATTATCACAATGAGTTTGTATTCGGTATTCTCGGAATCGTGTTGGGAGCAGTAGTCCTGTACAAGGTAGAGATCGTCATCTCCCTGATTCCCTTTATTCTGGGAGTACTGGTTCTGTGTAGCGGATGCAGCAAACTGCAGGATGCCATTGACCTGAAAAGACTGGGTTACGGCAGCTGGCTGGGACTTCTTATTGTGGCGGCAATCAACATCATTCTCGGAGTGGTACTGATCTACAATCCGTTCAAAGCAGCGATTCTGTTGTTCCGTGTTCTGGGAGTGGTACTGATCCTCAGTGGTGTCGGCGACTGCTTTTCCACTATCTATTTTGCGGAGAAATTACGCAGATTCAAACAGGAACAGGAAGCAGTGGAAGGCACTTATGAAGAGATAACTTCTGAAAAATAAACAGCATACAAGAAGAGAAACTGGCAGGAGGAACATTGTGAACATTGCATCTTTTTTGTCTCCGAAGGAAGAAGTTACTTTTCTTCGGGACGATATGACTATCAGGCAGGGGCTGGAGAAGATGAAACGCTACGGTTACACGGCGGTACCGGTGATCGATGCCGAGGACAGATATGTGGGCGTAGTCAGTGAGGGAGATTTTCTGTGGAATATCTTAAGCCACAACAGTGAACTGGACAGCATTACCATGAAAAGTCTGGAGAAGCTGTCGATAAGGGATATCATCCAGAGCGGCAAGATCCGTCCGGTATGTATCGATACGAATATGGAAGAACTGCTGGGACAGGCGCAGATGCAGAACTTTGTACCGGTGATCGATGACAGAAATGTATTCATCGGAATTATTACCCGAAGCGAGATCATCAAATATTTTATTAAAAAACAGATTGAAGTAGCAGAAAAGCAGCTATAAATTCGTTAAATAAGAGAAAGGTGTGTAGAATCATGAAAAAGTTGGAAGAATATGTAAAGAGCATTCCCGATTTCCCGGAGAAGGGTATCATTTTCCGTGATGTCACAAGTGTACTGCAGGATGCGGACGGACTGCATCTGGCAATCGATACCATGCAGGAGAAGATCAAGGATCTGGATTATGATGTGGTAGTAGGCCCTGAGTCCCGCGGCTTTATCTTCGGAACACCGATCGCATACAATAATCATAAACCCTTTGTATTGATCCGTAAAAAGGGAAAGCTTCCCAGAGAGACCGTATCTGCCACGTATGATCTGGAATACGGTTCCGCTACCATCGAGATGCACAAGGACAGTATCAAGCCCGGTCAGAAAGTTCTTATCGTGGATGATCTGATCGCTACCGGAGGTACCACTGAGGCTATGATCAAACTGATCGAGTCTCTGGGCGGCGAAGTGGCCGGTGTGGTAGTGCTGATCGAACTGGCAGGACTGAAAGGCCGTGAGCGCATTAGCAAATATCGTCTGGAGTCAGCCATCTGCTACGAGGGAAAATAAGACATCGATAAAAATAATATGGAGCTGTTTCGTCTATGACAGAAGAGAAGAATGAAGTCATTTTTGATGATGACAAGATAAGTAAATCAGAAGAATTCGTGAATCCGGATGAATTGTATCAGGAGCTTATTCAATGTGTGCAAAAATATCATCCCAGTGATGATATCTCTATGATCGAGAAAGCCTATAAGGTCGCCAGCGAGGCTCACAAAAATCAGTTCCGGAAGTCCGGAGAGCCTTATATCATCCATCCATTGAATGTGGCAATCATTCTGGCGGATCTGAAGCTGGATAAAGAGACCATCGTGGCAGGTATCCTGCACGATGTGGTGGAAGATACCGTGATGACGGAAGAGGATCTTAAGAGAGAATTCGGTGATGATGTTGCACTTCTGGTAGACGGCGTGACCAAACTGGAGAAGATTCCGCTGTCCGGCAGCAACGGAGAACAGTCAGATGCCAAGCTGGAGATGCAGGCGGAGAACCTGCGTAAGATGTTCCTCGCCATGGCGAAGGATATCCGCGTCATTATGATCAAGCTGGCGGATCGTCTGCACAATATGCGCACGTTGAAGTACAAGACGCCGGAGAGCCAGCAGAGGATTGCCAAGGAGACACTGGAGATCTATTGTCCCATCGCCCAGAGACTTGGTATCAGCAAACTGAAGATCGAACTGGATGACTTGTCACTGAAGTATCTGGAGCCGGATATCTATTATGATCTGGTGGATAAGATCGCTGTTCGTAAGAGCGTCCGTGAAAAATATATCCAGGGTATTGTGGATGAAGTCAGTGAACATATTAAGAATGCCGGCATCGAAGCCAAAGTCGATGGCCGTGTAAAGCATTTTTTCAGCATCTATAAGAAAATGAAGAACCAGCACAAGACGCTGGATCAGATCTATGACCTCTTCGCCGTGCGTATCATCGTGGAGACGGTGAAGGACTGTTATGCGGCACTGGGTGTGATCCATGAAATGTATAAACCCATTCCGGGGCGCTTCAAGGATTATATTGCCATGCCCAAAGCAAATATGTACCAGTCCCTGCATACGACGCTGATCGGCAGCAACGGACAGCCTTTCGAGATCCAGATCCGTACCTTTGAGATGCACCGCGTGGCGGAATACGGTATTGCCGCCCACTGGAAATACAAGGAGGCTTCCGACGGCAAGAAGCCGGAGGTACAGGAAGAAGAGAAGCTGGTATGGCTGCGACAGATCCTGGAGTGGCAGCGGGACATGTCGGATAACAAGGAATTCATGAACCTGCTGAAGAACGATCTGGATCTGTTCTCTGACAGCGTATACTGCTTTACGCCTACCGGTGAGGTCAAGAACCTTCCGGCAGGATCTACCCCGATTGACTTTGCTTACAGCATTCATTCCGCCGTGGGTAACAAGATGGTGGGAGCGAGAGTCAACGGGAAACTTGTGACCATTGATTATAAGATCAACAACGGAGACCGGATCGAGATCATCACTTCGCAGAACTCCAAGGGCCCCAGCCGTGACTGGCTGAATGTGGTAAAAAGTACTCAGGCCAAGAACAAGATTAACCAGTGGTTCAAGAATGAGTTAAAGGAAGACAATATTTTAAAGGGCAAGGATCTGCTTTCCGGCTACTGCAAAGCCAGAGGCATCAACCTTGCCAGCCTGCAGAAGCAGGAATACATGGATGCCATCATGCGAAAGTACGGGTTTAGGGACTGGGATTCTGTACTGGCGGCCATAGGACACGGTGCTCTGAAAGAGGGGCAGATCGTCAACAAGATGCAGGAGCTGTACGACCGTGACCATAAGAAAGAGATGACCAACGAGGAAGTTCTGGCAAGCATTGCGGAGAACAATGCGGCAAATGCGCAAAATGGTGCGAACAAGCCTGTCCTCATGAAGTCCAAGAGCGGTATCGTGGTAAAGGGTATCGCGGATCTGTCGGTGCGTTTTTCCAAGTGCTGTTCTCCTGTGCCGGGGGATGAGATCGTGGGTTATGTGACCCGTGGAAGAGGTATCTCTATCCACCGTACCGACTGTATCAACATCATCAATCTGCCAGAGATGGAGAGGGCGAGACTGATCGATGCGGAATGGCAGCCGGAGGAGGCACATGCGGAGAAATATCTGGCGGAGATCAAGATCTATGCCAACAACCGTAACGGACTGTTAGCGGATATTTCCAAGGCGCTGACAGAGAAAAATATTGATATTATGTCCATGAACACCAGAACCAACAGACAGGGACTGGCAACGCTGCAGACGACCTTCGAGATCAGCGGCAGAGAGGAACTTAACCGTATCATTGACAAGATCCGGGGCATCGAGAGCGTCATTGACATCGAGAGAACCACAGGCTGATATCGCAGAATCAAATTTGAAATTTGATCCGCAATTCCTCCGACGGAAGGAATCACTTGCGGAATGGAGATTATTATGAGCAATATTCGTATCGGACATATGACGCTGGGAATCTACCAGACCAACTGCTACTTTGTATACAGAGAGAACAGTGATAAAGTGCTGGTATTCGACCCCGCGGATCACGGAGAGAAAATTGAGGCGGCACTTGGACAGCACGGACTGCATACGGCGGCAATCCTTTTGACCCATGGACATTTCGACCATATCGGTGGCTGTGAGGAATTGAAGACGGTAGCGGATGCCTATGCCGGGGAGCATGGAGAGAACCCCGTGAAAATTTATGCCGGGGAGGCGGAGAAAAAGTTTCTTCTGGATACGAAAAGCAATCTGTCGAAAGATATGGGACGTCCGGTAACGGTCACCGCGGATGTGTATCTGAAGGATGGCGAGGAACTGGATCTGGACGGCATCCGGATCAAGGTTTTGGCAACGCCCGGACATACCGCTGGTGGTGTCAGCTATTATTTTCCGGAAGGAGGGTTCCTGATCTGCGGAGACACCCTGTTTCAGGAATCCGTGGGAAGAACCGATTTCCCCACCGGCAGTATGAGTATACTGGTGCGTTCGGTGAAGGAGAAACTGTTTACTCTGCCGGAGGATACGGTAGTCTATCCGGGACACGGCGACAGCACCACCATCGGACATGAGAAGAAATATAATCCGTTTTGCTAATAGGGTTCTGAATAGTTATAATAAAGAAATCCATCAGGCACAGACAAAGGTTTCTGTGCCTGAATTATGCCTGCGTTTTGCAGAGGCGGGCGAAAGGAAAGGTACAGGTAGTAACGTGAAAGTAGTGAAATTATCCCATCCTAACTATGAATATGATGTACATTCTCTGGTGAAGGCTTTTTATGCGGAGGACCAGGTCACGGTCATCACCCCGGAGACAAAACCGGAGAAGCTGGCAGAGCTGGAACCGCAGGTCAGCCTGGAAATCGAACTGGTCGAGACCGGAGCGAAGATCCGAGTGGAGGATGAGACTTTTTTATGGGATGCGGAGACAGAAAACCTTGCAGATGGGTATAAGAACGGTCTGAAACGTTTCCTGTACCGTACCTTAAGCAAGGTGACCGGGCAGGAACTCCCCTGGGGAAACCTTACCGGGATCCGTCCCACGAAGATCGCCTATGGTATGCTAGATGAGGGCAGAAGTGATGCAGAGATTCTGGATTTCATGGAGCAGAGCCATTATGTCAGCGAAGAGAAGGCACTCTTGGGAATCGATATTGCGAAGAGAGAGCGGGATCTGTTAAAAGAGATTCATTATGAGGGCGGCTACAGCCTGTACATTGGGATTCCGTTCTGCCCTACAACCTGTCTCTATTGTTCCTTTACCTCTTATCCGATCGCTGCATTCCGCAGGCAGGTGGACGCTTATGTGGACGCTGTGATCAAAGAGATGGATTATGTGGCGGAGAACTTTCAGGACAAGGTACTGGATACCGTCTATATCGGCGGTGGTACGCCCACCACACTGGAACCGGAGCAGCTGGACCGTCTGATCACGGCATTAAAGTCCAAGTTTGATTTCTCTACCGTGAAGGAATTCACCGTGGAAGCCGGTCGTGCCGACAGCATCACCAGAGAGAAGCTGGAGGTACTGCATCGTCACCAGGTCAGCCGTATCTCCGTGAATCCCCAGACTATGAAGCAGGAGACACTGGATATCATCGGCAGAAAAGCCAGCGTGGAACAGGTACTTACAGCATATAAGCTGGCGAGAGAGGTCGGCTTTGACAATATTAATATGGATCTGATCCTGGGGCTGCCGGGAGAACTGGAAGCGGATGTACAGCGCACCATCGAAAAGATCGTGGAACTGGCACCGGACAGCCTGACCGTTCATTCCCTGGCAATCAAGCGGGCATCCCGTCTGAACCAGTGGATCCAGGAGAACGGTGTCTCCATGCTCCATAATACAGACGAGACCATGAAGATCGCGGCGGCGGGAGCTGAGAAGCTTGGAATGAAGCCGTATTACCTCTACCGACAGAAGAACATGTCCGGCAACTTTGAGAACACCGGCTACGCCCGTCCCGGCAAATATGGACTGTACAACATCCTCATCATGGAGGAGAAACAGACCATTGTGGCATTGGGTGCCGGAAGCATCACCAAGAGAGTATTCCCCGATGGACGGATCGAGAGGTGCGATAATGTCAAGGATGTAGGGTTGTATATTGAGAAGATTGATGAGATGATACAGCGCAAACAGCAGCTATTTTCAGAAGAAATTGTCTGAATGGTTGGAAAACAGTGATAAAACAATATCGAAAGAATTGGATGTTTAAACGCATTAGCGCTTTAATTAGCAAAAGCATTATATGACAAGAAGAAAAATAGAACAATATTTTTTGAATATGGCTATTTAGAATTATGGAGTACCTGATCTTTGGTGAGTACGAAATCTCCCAGGGTCTCGGTGCTCCATTTTTGCAGGTCTTCCAGGCGGAGGGTTACGCCGCCGTAGTTACGGATGCCATGGGATGCAGCAAGGTCTTCCGTATAATCCTCTAACAGGTATACGTTCTGAAAACGTACCGGTCCTGCAGTATACTGACAGACGAGAGGAAGTGCTCCGGTATGTTCTCTGTCTATCGTAATATCATCTTCTGTGACATGGAAGGTGACCCAGGCAAGCGCTTCTAACATGCTGATGGCTTTCTTCTGGGAGGATACATAATTTCCAAGAGAGTAATAGCACAGGGCTTCGTTGCCGTTTTCAGCGGTGATCCATTCCACAGGCTCTACTACATGAGGGTGGGTTCCGATAATGACATCAGCCCCGGCTTCGGTCATGGCCTCAGCCCACTTTTTCTGATAACTTGATGCCTTGGATGAATATTCGGTTCCCCAGTGAGGGCAGACGATCACAATGTCGGCAAGCTCTTTGGCCCGGGAGATGTCCTCTAGGACCTGAGGGTTCAGCGTGGTAAAATCCATCTGCCCGGTCTGTTCATTTACGGCACACAGAAGATTCAGATGTCCCAGAAGATTTAAGGGCAGTGTCTCTGTATTGGCACCGTAAGTATAGTTCAGGATCGCAAAGGTCACATCCTCTACGGTAAGCAAAGGAATATCGTCTGCCTGGGAAATATCTTCGTGGATACCGGTCACAAGAATATCAGGATGCTGCTCTTCCCAGAATTGTGCACAATACAATAAGCCATCCAGCTTTTGGTCAGCAGTATGGTTGGAAGCATGCAATACTACATTGAAGCCTGCATCTGCGATCGCATCCCCGACCTCGGTGGGGGAATTAAAATAGGGAAAACCGGAAAAACCACGGGAATTTCCGCCAAGAATAGTTTCCTGATTGATGATCTTCACATCCGCGGTATCCAGAAAAGGGCGGATCCCATCGAACAGCATGGAATAATCATAGGTAGCGTCCTCCTGTCTGCCACTGGCCACGATCCCCATGTGCATCAGATTATCCCCTACGGCCATGAGCGTAATATCGTGCTCCAAAAAAGGCGTTGGGGTAGGAAGCGGTGTGGGAGTGGGAAGCGGCGTGGGAGAAGGAACCGGTGTGGGAGTAGCAGTAACAGCAATGGGACGACCGCCGGTAGCGGCAGATCCTAAAAAATAATAGCCAATGATGCCGGCGAATAATATCAGCGGAACAAGGATCAGGAGAAGGTATAGCCGGGAATTTGTTTTTTTCATAAATGAATTCCTGCCTTTCTGCAACCTGCACAGCGCAGGCGTATTCTTGCGTGTAAAATATTTATAGGTATTATAGCATTTACAACGAACTCTTGCAAAACAATATAAGCAGGAATTCAGTAGGAATTCATTTATAGAAAGCTGGGATTCTCAGGTGTTTATCGGTAGTAAAATTACAATTGCAATCGAAAGAATTTGCTGTTACAATATGTAACAGCAAAGCTATTGCGTAATATAAAAACAGCAAAAGCTGGTTGGGAGAAAATAGAAATGAATAATTATGTACTAAGTTGTTGTTCGACTGCAGATCTTTCCAAAGAACATTTTGAAGCAATTAATGTAAAATATATTTGCTTTCATTATGAATTAGATGGAGTACCTTATCTGGATGATCTGGGGCAGAGTATATCGTTTGATGATTTTTATGCAAGAATGGCAGCCGGTGCAGAAACAAAAACATCACAAATTAATGCAGATGAGTTTGCAGAATATTTCAGATCTTTTTTGGAGCAGGGATTGGATATCCTTCATGTGTGCCTGTCATCGGGAATCAGCGGAGTGATCAACTCTGCTAATATTGCGAAAGGAATGTTAGAGGAAGAATTTCCGGACCGGAAAATATATATCGTGGATTCTCTGGGCGCATCCTCCGGATATGGATTGATCATGGATACCATGGCGGGATTACGGGATCAGGGAATGACGATTGATGAATTATATCATTGGATAGAGGAGAATAAATTACGAATGCATCACTGGTTTTTCTCAACAGATCTATCTTTTTATATCAAAGGCGGAAGAATCTCAAAAACAGCCGGAGCCATCGGTCAGGTGCTTAGTATCTGCCCACTTTTGAATATGGATGATCAGGGAAGACTGACTCCGCGCTATAAAATCAGAACGAAGAAAAAAGTGTTCAAGGCGGCTGTTGATAAAATGGAGGAGCTTGCTGATGATGGTGTGAATTATTCCGGAAAATGTTATTTATGTCAGTCTGCCTGTATGGAAGATGCGAAAGAGGTTGCCAGACAGATCGAAGAGAGATTCCCAAAACTGAATGGTAAAGTGGAAATTAACAATATCGGAACTACGATCGGCAGCCATACAGGACCGGGAACCGTGTCAATATTCTTTTGGGGACAGAAGAGGGTTAATTAATCTAATGAAAGAAGTGGAAGGAACAAAACTTTCAACAGCAGATATTCAGTTTATTGTTGACTTTTACAGTAATTCCATGATCGGAAATATTCTCCGTTGGATGCAAAGGGGAATGCAGGAACAACAAGAGAAGCTCATTTATAAAATGTCCATTTCTTATCAGGCAACGATTAAAGCATTAATTGCACGAATAGAAGAAGACAAATGTAAAGATCAGACACATTTTTGACAGTGCCCAAAAACAGGACACTGTCTTTTTTTTGTCTGTTTGAAGAAAGCGATATTTGGATTATGATCGATGGATGGAAGGAGGAAAATATAGTGAGAAGTTTAAAACGAGCAAAAAATGTGTATGTGGCAATATCAATATTCTGTATTGTTGGTGGTATATTACTTTTGATATGGCCGGGACTAGGACTGGATGTGCTGTGTAAGATCAGTGGAGTTTTTTTCCTGATATATGGTCTTGCAAAAATATCCAGTTATTTTACTAAGGATCTGTTCCAATTAGCATTTCAATTTGACTTTGGGCTGGGAATTGTATCGCTGATGATGGGAGCCCTGATGATTTTCCGGACGGATCATATTGTAGGATTTCTGTCTTTCTGCATGGGGATGTTTATGCTGGTAGATGCTGCATTGAAGATACCGACATCTTTTGAAGCCAGGAAATTTGGGATCGAGCGATGGAAATGGATCCTGATAACAGCATTGGCAGCAGGGATTGTCGGGGGATTTCTTTTGTTTTCACCGATGGAAGCTACAGATCTGATCGTCAGGGTAGTAGGACTTGGTATCAGTCTTGATGGAATAATGAATCTGGTGGTTGTAACAAATACAGTCAGAATGATCAGAAATACACAAACAGATGTTATGAATGCTGACTAAGAAATTTACTAACGGAGGAATGAAAAATGAGCAATTTAGGACATACTGCGGCAAGAGCAGCCGCTTCAAAAATTATTGATGTACTTCTTAAGAATATTGGTAAAGACAGAGAAAAAGAAATGGTAAAGCTTATAGATCTTATGGAGAAGTACATGTCAGGAGAGAAGCTTGACGTTGACTATGACAAAATAAGGGAAATGGTCTGTAATGAGAACTGTGCATAATTGCAATATCCCCTGGCTGATATTGATGGATCCTACCAGTGCATGTAATCTTCATTGTACCGGCTGCTGGGCTGCTGAATATGGCAACAAACTGAATCTCTCTTATGATGAATTATCAGGTGTTGTAAAACAGGGAAAAGAATTAGACGTTTATTTTTATATGTTTACCGGCGGAGAACCTCTTGTGAGAAAAAACGATATTATTAAGTTGTGTGAGGAACATCATGAATGCCAGTTTCTTGCATTTACCAATGGTACACTGGTAGACGAAGCTTTTTGTGGGGAAATGAAGAGAGTAGGAAAACTGATGCTCGCAATCAGTCTGGAGGGATCACCGGAGGTAAATGATCTGCGCAGAGGAACCGGTGTATATACAAAGGTTATGCATGCAATGGATCTGCTGAAAGAAAACGGTCTGATTTTTGGTACATCCATCTGCTATACTTTCAGTAACTGCAAGTCGGTAACAAGCAAAGACTTTGTGAAGCTGATGGTAGATAAAGGCTGTCGGTATGCGATGTATTTCCACTATATGCCTGTTGGAAATGAAGCATCGGTAGAACTGCTTCCTACACCCGAACAGAGAATCTATATTAAGGATAGAATCAGGGAAATCCGCCGGCTGGAAAATGGTGAAGGCTTGTTTACGATGGATTTCCAAAATGATGGAGAGTTTGTAGGCGGATGTATTGCCGGTGGAAGAAATTATTTTCACATCGATGCAAACGGAGATGCAGAGCCCTGTGTATTTATCCACTATTCAGGGGCAAATATAAGAACACACAGCTTACTTGAAATATTAAAACAACCTTTATTTATGGCATACCGTGACAATCAGCCATTTAATGAGAATCATTTGAGACCCTGTCCAATGCTTGAGAATCCGAAGATCCTGCAAAGAATTGTAAGGGAAACAGGTGCCAAATCCACAGATTTACAATCTCCGGAAACAGCAGAGCATTTATGCACAAAGTGTGAGGAGTATGCAAGAAACTGGAAACCTTGTGCTGATAAATTGTGGTCAGAGACTAAGGTAAGTCCTAAGTCATATGAAAATTATAAAAATAAGTGATAAGGGAAGCTTTTTGATTGAAAAAGGCACGGATTGATGTTACAATTTGTAACATCAATACAGTTGTGCAGGAGGTATAGTGCATGGAGAGCAAGGAACGCATTGCGAAGATAATAAGAGCATTATCTGTTCCACCGGTTATGGTTTCTGTGCTTATTATTATTTTAGCCATTAACAAAGAGGGTATATTCAGAAATACTTTGGAAATAGTTGTGTCCATAGTGCTTCTTGGCTTTGTTCCGATCCTGGCATACGTCCTGAATGGAATCGTGCCAGGATTCAGGAAGCAGGGAAGAGAAGGGCAGAGAAAGCTGGCGTTTGTTACCAATCTTATTGGTTATAGTGTTGCGCTTTTATGGGCTCTTCTTTCAGATGTAGAAAGCGCACTGCTGCTCATTTGCTCAACATATTTCTTTTCTGTTCTTATTTTAACAATATGTAATAAAGCATTTCATTATCGAGCAAGTGGGCATGCATGCAGCTTTACAGGACCCCTGGTGCTGATGATCTACTTTTTGGGGTGGAAAGTTTTCATCCCTTGTTTATTGGTCGCTGCGCTGATTATTTGGTCTTCTGTTTATCTGAAGCGACATACGGCAAAGGAATTAATAGGCGGAATAGTGGTATGCCTGCTCTCATTTGTCTTATCACTTTTTTTGATTACTCTTGTATGAGGGAGATAGGAAGAAGAACATGAAAACTGCAATATTAACAGATACAAATAGCGGTATTTATGCAGAGGAAGCGGAAAAACTGGGCATATTTGTGATGCCTATGCCGGTAATTATAGAGGATGAGACATATTATGAGGGAACAAATCTTACAGAAGAAGAGTTTCTGGATGCCCTTACATCCGGGAAGAGAGTAACTACCTCACAGCCGGCTTTAGGGGATCTGCTGGATACATGGGATGAGCTCCTGAATGAATATGATCAGGTTGTTTATATTCCGATGTCCAGTGGACTTAGTAACTCCTGCCACGCTGCAATGGCAATGGCAGAGGAATATGAGGGAAGAGTTGTCGTTGCAGATAATCATAGGATTTCAGTTACGCTAAGGCAGTCGGTGCTGACAGCAAAAGCGATGGCAATGGAAGAAAAGAGTGCAGAGGAAATCCGGTTATTTTTGGAAGCAGAGGCTCTCCGGTCCAGTATATATGTGTCAGTAAATACCCTGGAATATTTGAAAAAGGGTGGGAGAATTACACCGGCTGCAGCAATGGTTGGCAGTGTATTAAGTATAAAACCTGTGCTGACAATTCAGGGGGAAAAATTGGATTCCTTTGCAAAAGTCCGCGGCAATATGAAGAAATGCGAGCAGAGAATGCTGGAGGCCATCAAAGCTGATATCCGGAACCGATTTTCCGATGTACCTGAGGAACAGTTACATATTGGAACAGCAGGAGCAGGCTTAAGCCCGGAATGTAAAAATGAATGGATGGAAATGATTTCCGAAGCATTTCCGAAAGCGGATGTGTATTATAACCCTCTGTCTGCAAGCATTGCAACGCATACCGGTCCGGGTGCCGTTGGACTGGGGGTAAGTGTTTTTTGATCCGGACTTCAGAAATAAGAGATATGAAAAATGTATTTTGCTATTTATTATGTTTTCTTTCGCAGCAGAATCATTTTTAAGATATTTAGCAAAATTTATGGACTGGTGTTGTCGTATATGTTATAATTCCGAACGTCATCAGAAAAACCGAAGTCGCAGGAAGTAACAGGGATTATAATGAAAAAAAGAATGTTCATGGCACTTGCGGTCGCGCTCACCGGAGTCAGTATGGTGGTGGCAGCAGGAAACGGAGAACTGAAAATACAGAGTGAAGCCTCGGTACGGAAAGTACATGCGGCGGAAATACATCAGATCGGTGTCGAGCCGATCCCGGCGACCGGACAGATCACCATTGAGGATCTGCTGGCGGTACAGGGCAGTGAGACCGAGGACCCCAGGGCGCTGGAAGGGGTGTCGGATCCGGAGGATGTTCCGGTAGACGAAGCTTCCGTAGAGGATACGAACGCAGATGAGTATGCATCATTGGCGATCGCCAATGTGACGAATTACGTCAATGTCCGGACAGAACCAAACACGGACAGTGCCGTAGTAGGCAAAATCTATGATGGAGCCGTAGCACAGATCCTGGATGTGGCAGGAGCGGATCAGGACTGGTTCCGGATCGTCTCAGGAAATGTGGAAGGATATATCAAAGCTGAGTTTTTCATCTACGGAGATGCAGCAGCTGAGGTAGTAGACAATTATGTGACCAGATATGCGGTTGTCACTGCAGACCGTCTGAATGTGAGACAGGATCCTGCCACAGATGCAAAAAGAATTGGTTACATTGACAATGGAGAAAAGGTAAAAATTCTGGAGAATGACGGAGACTGGCTGAAGGTACAGTACACCGACAGCAAGGAAGGTTATGTCTCTGCGGAATATGTGACGATCTCGGAAGAATTTATCTATGCGAAGACAATAGAAGAGGAGCAGGCGGAAATTGCCGCACAGAAGGCATTGCAGGCAAGAGAACAGACTGCTGAGCAGGATGCCCCGGAGGTGATCACAAACATCACACTTCCCACAACTACTTATACCTCCAATGCAGAACTCAGACAGGGAATGATCGAGTATGCCATGCAGTATCTGGGCAACCGGTATGTACACGGAGGTTCCAGTCTGTCAGGGGGTACGGATTGTTCCGGATTCACGTGCTTTATCTACGCGGAGTTCGGCTATTCTATCAGCCGTACACCGGGAGGACAGTATTCCGGTGCCGGACGCAGTATCAGCTCTGAAGAACTTCAGCCCGGAGATATTGTATGTTATAGTTCCAATGGAGGGAAGAGCTGTACCCACGTAGGACTGTATATCGGTGACGGACAGATCATTCATTCCGCTAATTCACGGAAGGGTGTCATCATCAGTGCAGTGGATTACAGCCCCATTATTGCTATGAAAAATGTTATTGATTAGCCACATTCGTATTTAAATTATGGAGTACCCGTCTAACGCTGGCACCTGTGAAAGTATAGAAGCGTGATAAAGCAGAAGTGCGGACAGAAGCAGAGAGTAGCCATTGTAAGAGCACTCTGCATGCAGCCGAAGACAGAGAGAGCAAAACAGGTTATGAATGTGTTTACGTTTGAACATGTGGAGAATCATGCAGAGTAAATCAATGATACAAAAGGCCTTCCGAAGAACTCCGGAGGGCTTTTACATGTTAACCTAAACAGGAGATAAGATATGTCGGAAAAAGATACCCAAAAGCTCAGACTGAGATTATGGAAATTATTCCTGTCCACATTATATTTAAGTGCATTCACCTTTGGCGGCGGTTATGTGATCGTCACCCTGATGAAGAAAAAATTCGTGGATGAATACCACTGGATCGAAGAAGACGAAATGCTGGATCTGGTGGCCATCGCCCAGTCCTCGCCCGGCGCGATCGCAGTCAACGGAGCCATTGTGGTGGGGTACAAGCTGGCCGGGATCCCGGGGACACTGGTGGCGATCCTCGGAACGATTCTGCCTCCTTTTGTCATCATTTCCGTGATCTCCATCTGCTACAATGTATTCCGCAGTAACTTCTTCGTGGCGCAGATGCTGTCGGGTATGCAGTCAGGAGTGGGAGCCGTAATTGCTTCCGTGACCTATGACATGGGAGCACCTATCGTAAAAGAAAAAGATCCCATGTCACTTGTTATCCTGTTAGGAGCTTTTCTGGCAGCATGTATTCTGGAGATCAATGTGATCTACATTGTGATCGTCTGCGGACTACTTGGTGTGGCACGGACGCTCCTTGCTAAAAGGAGGACCGGAAAATGATCTATCTGCAATTATTTTTAAGCTTTCTGCAAATAGGAATGTTCAGCTTCGGCGGCGGTTATGCAGCCATGCCGCTGATCCAGGGGCAGGTGGTCACACTCCATGGGTGGCTTACCATGTCGGAATTCGCAGATCTGATCACGATTTCACAGATGACACCGGGACCCATTGCAGTGAATTCCGCCACCTTTGTGGGACTGAAGATTGCAGGCATTCCCGGAGCTATTGTGGCTACGGCAGGATGCATCCTGCCGTCCTGCATTATTGTGACGATCCTGGCAAGACTATACCTGAAATATCGTAACCTGGATCTGTTACAGGGTGTACTGAAGTCCTTAAGACCGGCTGTGGTGGCAATGATCGCATCGGCAGGGATACTGATCCTCAAAAATGCATTCTGGGGAAGTGGGGAGAGCACCTTACTGACGGGAACTGAGTGGAGTATGGTCTTGATCTTCGTTATCTGTGTGGTGTTGCTTCGGAAGACGAAATTAAATCCTGTATGGGTCATGGTATTGGCGGGTGTCATGAAAGTGGGAACTTCTATGATGATCCGGGGGATCTGTTTCTAGTAAAAGCAGGACCCGGGAGGGTTGACAGCGAAACGGAAAAAAAGTATCATATATAAGATATTGAGCAATTAAACATAAGAGCGGAAGGGTAGAAGACCATGGCACTTAGCAAGAAGCCCACAACGGGCATGAAAGATATCCTGCCGGAGGAGATGCAGATCCGTGATTACGTGATCAGCGTCATCAAGGACACCTACGGCAAATTCGGTTTTACTTCCATTGAGACTCCCTGTGTGGAAAATATTGCAAACTTAAGCAGTAAGCAGGGCGGCGACAATGAGAAGCTGATCTTCAAGATCTTAAAGCGCGGCGAGAAACTGAACGTGGCAGCCGCAACCACAGAGGAAGAGGTAGTGGACAGTGGTCTGCGTTATGACCTGACGGTGCCTCTGGTACGTTATTATTCCAACAATGCGGCATCCCTGCCCTCTCCTTTTAAGGCATTGCAGATGGGCAATGTATGGAGAGCGGACAGACCCCAGAGAGGAAGATACCGTCAGTTCATGCAGTGTGATATCGATATTCTCGGTGAGCCGTCTAACTTAGCAGAGATCGAACTGATCCTGGCGACCACTACCACACTTGGCAGGCTTGGATTTAAAAATTTCCAGATCCGTATCAATGAACGCCGTATTCTGAAGGCAATGGCTGCTTACAGCGGATTCCCCGAAGAGTCCTATGACAGCGTATTTATTACTCTGGACAAAATGGATAAGATCGGCCTGGAGGGCGTGGAAGCTGAGCTTTTGGAGAACGGTTTCGATAAGGCATGTGTAGACAAGTATCTGGAACTGTTCAAGGGACTGGAAAGTGCCGAGGACGGTGTGGCTTATCTGGCAGATACGCTGGAAGGATTCTTAGAGCCCGAGATCGCCCAGAGCCTCAGAGAGATCATGGACAGCGTCAGAGCGACGAAGGCTTCCGATTTCGAGATCGTGTTCGACGCTACGCTGGTAAGAGGTATGTCTTATTATACCGGAACCATTTTTGAGATCGCCATGCCGGAATTCGGCGGCAGCTGCGGTGGCGGCGGACGTTACGACAAGATGGTCGGTAAATTTACCGGCAATGATGTGCCCGCCTGCGGATTCTCCATCGGCTTCGAGCGTATCATCATGCTGCTCATGGAGAGAGGCTTCCAGGTGCCCACGAGACCGAAGCAGGTAGCATACCTGATCGAGAAGGGTGTCAGCGGCGAAAGGCTGTGTGAAGTGATCGCACAGGCGCAGGAAGCCCGTAAGGACGGTACCCAGGTACTGGTAGCCCGCATGAACAAGAACAAGAAGTTCCAGAAGGAACAGCTGAATAAGGAAGGCTACGAAGAATTTGTGGAATTCTATAAGGAAGAATTAAAGAGATAAAAGTAACAGACGAAGGAGCAAAAGCAATGATTCAGTCCAGAACACATAACTGTAATGAACTTCGGATCAGCAACGTCGGTGAGAGAGTCACACTGGTCGGCTGGTTCGAGAACATGAGAAAAGTCAGTAAAAATCTCGGCTTTGTCATTCTGCGTGATTTCTACGGAACCACCCAGCTGGTAGTAGAGACCGAAGAAATGATGAGTATCATGGATGGCATCAACAAAGAGTCCACCATTTCCATCGAAGGTGTGGTAAGAGAGCGTTCCAGCAAAAATGCCAACCTTCCTACCGGTGACATCGAAGTTGTGCCTGACAAGATCGAGGTACTGGGAAAGTGTATCTACAATGCACTTCCTTTCGAAATCAATCAGTCCAAGGATGCAGACGAGAATGCCCGTCTGAAATACCGTTATCTGGATCTGAGAAATCCGAACATGAAGAAAAACATCGTGATGCGAAGCCAGATCGTGGCAGAACTGCGTCAGAGAATGTATGCGTTGAACTTCATGGAGATCACGACTCCTATCCTGACCTGTTCTTCTCCGGAAGGTGCAAGAGATTATCTGGTTCCCGCCAGAAATCATCCCGGCAAGTTCTACGCTCTGCCCCAGGCACCTCAGCAGTTCAAGCAGATCCTGATGGCATCCGGTTTTGACCGTTATTTCCAGATCGCTCCCTGCTTCCGTGATGAGGATGCGAGAGCAGACCGTTCTCCCGGAGAATTCTATCAGCTGGATATGGAGATGGCATTCGCTTCCCAGGAAGATGTATTTTCCATTGTAGAGCAGGTACTTCCTCCCGTATTTGAAAAGTACGGCATTTATAAAGAGGCTTCCAAGGCACCTTTCGTACGCATCCCCTATCTGGAGGCTATGGACAAGTACGGTTCCGATAAGCCGGATCTGCGTATCGATCTGGTACTGACCGATGCTACGGAAGTAATGCAGGGCTGCGGCTTTGCTGCTTTTGAAGGTCAGACGGTAAAGGCTATCGTAGTAGATGATTTCACCGCTACCCGTAAGCAGATCGACGCGATCTGTGCAGAGGTAGAGGTACAGACTGCACGTAAGGGCTTCTGGTTCCGCGTAGATGAGAACGGAGAGTTCGTAGGCGGTATCTCTAAGTTCTTACAGGATCGTAAGGAAGAAGTCATCAAGGCGTTAGGCCTTAAGAACGGTGACTTTGTCGGTCTTGCCGCAGGCAAGAAGCTGGAAGCACAGAAGACAGCAGGCGTATACAGAAAGCTGCTCGGCGCAGCCAGCGAGAAACATATGAAGAAGGATTGTTACGAGTTCTGCTGGATCGTGGATTTCCCGATGTATGAGATCGGCGAGGAGTCCGGAGAACTGGAATTCTGTCATAACCCGTTCTCCATGCCCCAGGGTGGTATGGACGCACTGAACAATCAGGATCCCTTAGAGATCCTGGCATACCAGTACGATCTGGTCTGCAACGGTGTAGAGCTGTCTTCCGGTGCGGTGAGAAACCATGATCCGGAGATCATGATCAAGGCATTTGAGCTGGTGGGCTTAGGCGAAGCCGATGTGAAGGCTAAGTTCCCTGCCATGTACAACGCATTCTGCTACGGAGCACCTCCTCATGCAGGAATCGCTCCCGGCGTAGACCGTATGATCATGCTGATCTGTGGTGAGGAAAGCATCCGTGAGATCATTCCTTTCCCGATGAACAAGAACGCAATGGATATTATGATGGGAGCACCGGGCACGGTAGAGCAGAAGCAGTTAGATGAGCTGCATCTGGCGATCACCGCAAAACCGGAAGAATAATCATAAGGCTGTCGCAGGAATTTTCGTGCGACAGCCTTTGTGCTGAATAGATATGGCGATTTGCCGGGAGAAGGACATGGCTGTAGGAATTTATGTATTGCATCTGCATCCTGCACAGGAAGAGATGAGACGGAGCTTCTTACGGGAAGCGGCAGAGTGTGTGGATGAGGTGCGACGGAAAAAGACAGAACGGATAAAGGGGACCGGAGCCAAAGCAGCCAGTCTCGGCGCCGGAATGCTGTTGCAAAAGATGGCAATGGATCTGACAGAAGGCATTGAGAATACCGATATCCTGTTTCTGGAAGAGGATGAACTGCTTGCAGTGCTGCAGGCACGAATACTGAGAGAACAGACGCCCCCCTTCTCTTTTTTCTATGAATATGGAGCACAGGGCAAACCACAGATTGTAAATTTCCCGAAAAAATTTAATCTGTCTCATTCCGGAGACTATGTGGTCTGTGGGGTCAGCGACGGAGAAGTGGGAGTGGATATCCAAAAATGGGTTCCCTTCAAAGAACGGACGGCAGAGCGCTTTTTTGCAAAGGAAGAGTGGAAACTATTGCAGGAGACGGACGTGGAGAAACGGACCGAGCTGTTCTACCGATTGTGGAGCAGAAAAGAAGCCTACGGCAAATATACCGGTCAGGGGATCGGCAGCGTCTTGGGAGAAGACTTTTCCGACGAGCGCAAATGGAAGGAAAAGAAGATCTGCTTCCGGGAACAGACTTTGGAAGCGGGGTATTCGCTGGCGGTCTGCTACGGAACAGCAGAAGTGTTAAAATGAAGGAAAATGGTAAATAGTAAAAGGGAGTAGAAGCACGAAAAGCAGTTGTGTACTGCACGGTAAATGCATGGAACAATGCATAGAAATGAGGATCTTATGAAACGATTAATGATGTATCTGAAGGATTACAAGAAAGAGTCCATACTGGCACCGTTGTTCAAACTGCTGGAAGCTTTTTTTGAACTGATGGTTCCTCTGGTAATGGCGAATATCATCGACTATGGTATTTCCAACCGGAACATGGGCTATATCGGTAAAATGGGACTGCTCCTGCTGCTCCTTGGTGTAGTGGGACTGGCATCGTCCATTACTGCACAGTTTTTCGCAGCCAAGGCGGCAGTGGGATTTTCTACCAAGCTGCGTCAGGCACTGTTTAATCATATTGAGGATCTGAGTTTTACGGATATTGATAAGGCGGGAACCTCCACCATGATCACCCGTATGACCAGTGATGTGAACCAGGTGCAGTCCGGTGTGAACATGACCTTACGTCTGTTCCTGCGGTCCCCGATCATCGTATTCGGTGCCATGATCATGGCATTTACCATTGATGTGAAATGTGCACTGATCTTCGTGGTGGCAATTCCTTTGTTGTCTATCGTGGTATTCGGCATTATTTTATCCACGATTCCCCTGTACAAAAAGGTGCAGTCCAAGCTGGATCAGGTGCTGGGCATTACCAGAGAGAATCTGACCGGCGTCCGTGTCATCCGTGCGTTCCATCAGGAAGCCAAGGAAGCGGACCGCTTTCGGGAGAATAACGAAGCATTGTCGGCCATGCAGATCTTCGTGGGTAAGATCAGCGCCTGCATGAATCCTGTGACCTATATCATTGTAAACGGAGCCATCATTGCTCTGATCTATACCGGTGCCGTACAGGTCAACATCGGTAACTTAAGCCAGGGTGAGGTGGTAGCGATCATCAACTATATGAACCAGATCCTGGTAGAACTGGTGAAGCTGGCGAATCTGATCGTGACCATGACCAAGGCGTTGGCCTGTGCAGAACGTGTAGCCAGCGTGTTTGAAATCGGTGCCGATGCAACAGAGGATGAGAAAAAAGCAGCTCTGGATAACAGTATTGCTGCAAAAGTGGATGAAAAAGCCCCTTTTCTGAACTTCAACCATGTATCCCTGACTTATCAGGGAGCCGGTGCACCGACTCTGCAGAATATTAACTTCACCGTAAACCGTGGCGATACCGTAGGTATCATCGGAGGTACCGGTTCCGGTAAGACCTCCCTGGTGAATCTGATCCCCGGTTTCTATCCGGCGACGGAAGGTGAGATTCTGTTAGAGGGCAGAGATATCAAGACCATGAGTGATGAAGAACTGCGGGGACGCATCGGTGTCGTGCCGCAGAAGGCAGTCCTGTTCAAGGGAACGATCCGCAGCAACCTTCAGTGGGGTAAGCCGGACGCTACCGAAGAGGAGATGTGGAAAGCACTGGAGCTTGCACAGGCATCGGAAGTGGTAGACGGTAAGCCCGGAAAGTTGGATGCAACGGTGGCACAGAACGGCAAGAACTTCTCCGGTGGACAGAGACAGCGTCTGACGATTGCAAGAGCCTTAGTCAGAAATCCCGAGATCCTGATCCTGGATGACAGCGCTTCCGCACTGGACTATGCAACGGATGCAAAACTCCGTGCAGCAATCCGGACTTTGGAAGATAAGACCACAACCTTTATCGTATCCCAGCGTGCCTCCACGATCCGTCATGCGGACAAGATCATCGTTCTGGATGATGGAGAGATCGTAGGTATGGGAACCCATGATGAGTTGTTAAAGGATTGCACCGTATATCAGGAGATTTATTATTCCCAGTACCCTGAACAGAGAGGAGGTGTCCGGTAATGCAGAAGAAAAATAACAAAGAGACGATGAAGCGGGTGTTGAAATATATCCGGAAATATACACCGGCACTGGTACTCTCCCTGCTGTTGGCAGCTCTGACCGTATTGCTGACCTTATATATTCCTATCCTCACCGGTAACGCGGTGGATCTGATCATCGGCAAGGGACAGGTAGATATGCCGGGTATCTTTGCCATTATGAAAAAGATTGCCATCGTCATGATCATCACAGCAGTCGGACAGTGGGTCATGAACACCTGCAACAACTATATTACCTATCATGTGATCCGGGATATCCGTACGGACGCTTTTGCGAAGCTGGAGATCCTGCCCTTAAAATATCTGGATGCCCATGCTTACGGTGATATCGTGAGCCGTGTCATTGCGGACGTGGATACTTTCGCGGACGGTCTGCTGATGGGATTTACCCAGTTATTCACCGGTGCACTGACGATCCTGTGTACGCTGGGATTCATGCTGGTGACCAATGTGCCCATCACACTGGTAGTAGTATGTATCACTCCGGTATCCTTCCTGGTGGCAAAATTCATTGCAACCAAGACCTACTTCATGTTCAAGGAGCAGTCCGAGACCAGAGGCGAGCAGACCTCCCTGATTGAGGAAATGATCGACAACCAGAAGATCGTAAATACCTTTTCCAGAGGAGAAGCGGTGAAGAGCAAGTTTGGAGAGATCAACGGCAGATTGCAGAAATGCTCTCTGAAAGCTATCTTTTTCTCCTCCATTACGAACCCGGCGACCCGTTTCGTTAACAGTCTGGTATATGCGGGTGTCGGCGTATTTGGTGCGCTCGTAGCGATCAAGGGCGGTATCAGCGTAGGTCGTCTGTCCTGCTTTTTAAGCTATGCGAACCAGTACACCAAGCCCTTCAACGAGATCTCCGGCGTGGTAACAGAATTGCAGAATGCTTTTGTCTGTGCCGGACGTATCTTCGAATTGATCGACGAGGAGCCCCAGGTACCCGATGCTACGGATGCAAGAGTATTAGAAGAGGCTCAGGGCAACGTAGATCTGAAGGATGTATATTTCCAGTATGTACCGGAGAAGAAGCTGATCCAGAACTTTAACCTGCAGGTAAAACCCGGTCAGAGAGTTGCTATCGTAGGTCCTACCGGATGTGGTAAGACCACTGTCATCAATCTTCTGATGCGCTTTTACGATGTGAATTCCGGCTCCATTAAAGTGGACGGCACCGATATCTGGGACATCACCAGAGGAAGTCTCCGTACCAATTACGGTATGGTATTGCAGGAGACCTGGCTGCGTTCCGGTACCATCCGTGACAATATCTGCATGGGTAAACCGGATGCCACAGAAGAGGAAATCGTCCGGGCGGCGAAGGCTTCCCATGCCCACGGCTTCATTAAACGTCTGCCTAATGGGTATGACACCGTGATCACTGAGGACGGCGGCAGCCTGTCCCAGGGACAGAAACAGCTCTTATGCATTACCAGAGTTATGCTGTGCCTGCCTCCCATGCTGATCCTCGATGAGGCAACCTCCTCCATTGATACCCGTACCGAGATCAAGATCCAGAATGCCTTTGCCACGATGATGGAAGGTCGCACCAGCTTTATCGTAGCCCATCGTCTTTCCACCATCCAGAGTGCTGATGTCATCCTGGTAATGAAAGACGGCAATATCATCGAACAGGGCAACCATGAAACCCTCCTGGCCCAGGGCGGATTCTACGCGAACCTGTATAATAGCCAGTTTGCCGTGTAACGAGACATGCAAAGGCAAGGAAATTACCACTCAATGGGGAGCTTGCTCACCAGGGAGTGGTAGTTTTTTTGACTTTATACGGCGACAGCCGTCATCCGTAAGGATTCCCAAAGGGAATCCTTACGGATGGCATGGCTCGTTACACGATCTCGGCAGCGGCGCGCCCTTTGCTCTTTTCTTTTCTGAAAAAAAGACAGAAAATATGCCGAAAAATATCAAAAAATGTAAAAATACACCAACACAGTAAAAATATTGAAAATAAATTAAAATATTTTGAGAAATGTGTTGACAAATGCACAACCTTGTATTATATTAAACTTAACAAAAGAGAAACGGAACAACCCAACAAAGAAGGTTGGGAGAGAAGTACAAAAGAATCTATAGAAAGAGAGGTATAGTCCACCTAACAAGTAAAGTCCTACCACAGTCTTCCATGATGTACAACTGAATAGAACTACCAAAGAGAACCAATTTATATAGAGAACATCAAGTACACAGAAGAAAAAGTAATGAACAACAGAAGATAAGAATTATCTCACATTACAGTACATACGTACAAAAGAAAAGTGGAAAGAGAACAAAAGACAAAATGGAAGATCAAATTTAAGAAAGAGAGGGCAAGCCATTGGAGCCTGTAGTCTGAGAGGGCGTACTGATTGAAAGAATGATCGGTACGCTCTCTTATTGTTGTACAACTATTCAGATTGAACAACTATTCAGAGCCTCATTCGCAAAATATATTTTTTCCAGTGGAAAAACCTACTGATATCATGTACAATAGGAAAGTAGTACAGATAGAGGAGTTATAAAAATGGATACAAACGAACAGAGACAGGAAAGTCAGCAGAACAGACGGGAAGAAAGACATAAGAGACGGCAGAGAAGCCAGATCATTGCATATACAGTCGTAGGAATTATGATCCTGGTGCTGGCAGCGGGAATTGCTTTTGCTGTAAGCAAGATTACTGGCATGAGCCACAATCGGCAGGAACAACAGAATAAACTGGATGATATCATAGCTTCCGAGGAGACCATCACGGCACCTGCTACGGAACCGGTGGAGACCGTACCGGAACTGACAAATGAACAGAAGCTGGATAAGATCATAGACGAAGCCATCATTCAGAACCTGCCCCTGGAGGACAAGGTAGCAGGATTATTTATCACCACGCCGGAATCCATCACCGGTGTATCTGCAGCAGTGCAGGCAGGAGACGGAACCAAGGATGCATTATCCAAATATCCGGTAGGCGGTATCGTCTATGCGGCGAAAAATATTCAGTCCGCAGACCAGTTAAAGCAAATGATCGACAATACGAAGCTGTATACCAGCTATCCACTGTTTATTGCGATCGACGGAGAAGGATCCGGAACCGACGCTGTGGCAGCGGCAGGCCTTGGAACGAAGACCGATTCCCCGGAGACCATCGGCGCATCCGGAGATGCCAACAACGCCTATACTGCCGGAACCACAGTGGGCAGTTACCTGGCAGAGCTTGGTTTCAATCTTGATTTTGCCCCTGCGGCAGATCTGAAAGTAGTGGATGAAAATGCGGCAGGCAGCAGCTCCTACGGCACGGATGCGGCAACGGTAGCATCTTTTGTGACCGGCATGCAGACAGGATTGCAGGAACAGAAAGTAACAGCTGCTATCGGACATTTTCCAGGTATCGGCAGTACGACCCAGAGCACGAAGAATGGCATGGCTTCTACGGACAGAAGTGCGGAAGATTTCAGAGCCAATGAATTTACGGTATTCCAGAGCTGTATTGATTCCGGTGAGACCAAAATGATCACCGTCAGCAATATGGCAGCACCTTCCCTGACAGGAGACAATACTCCCTGCTCCCTGTCCGGTGCGGTGGTAACGGATATTTTACGAAATGAACTGAATTTCCGCGGTGTGATCGTATCCGGTGCCATGAACCAGGCGGCGATCACGAACTATTACGGAGCCGATGAGGCAGCAGTACTGGCACTGCGTGCAGGGTGCGACATGATCTATGCGCCGGAGAACTTCGAGACCGCATACAACGGAGTACTGGAGGCAGTCCAGAACGGAACGATCTCCGAGGAACGCGTGAACGATTCCCTGCGTCGAATCTACCGCATCAAATATGCAGATAAAATCGAGCAATAGAAAAATGCTTATTCATCTTTTTTGTGTTATAATACCTTGAACTCAGAAACATTGTAACAGATTGGAACATTTTATAAAAAGAAAATCATTATTTTTATCTCCCTTTTCTGAAAAGTGTGTCTGATGCTATTATCAGAGAATTTGATGAATATTTATACTTTCGCTAACTGTTTTGGTGATTTGAGCGATTTGCTGGGTTACTAAACCATACTGCACCCAGCTATCCTCCCAGACTAAATTTGAGTTCTGGTTGAAAGCATAAAGAAAGGCTATCCAATCTTTTTGACTGGGTAGCCTTTGAAAAATTTTATTCAGTTTTTAATGATTATTCAGCTTTAGGAAGTGGAAGTAATAATTCTTCAACTA
>OBZC01000207.1_pt1 | contig 83313 bp, 78 predicted proteins | sample 1538231 | NCBI WGS metagenome assembly OBZC01 (sample SAMEA2580225, study PRJEB22360) | human gut metagenome | biome: human gut; feature: human-associated habitat; material: faeces | place: Denmark | collected 2008/2010 | reverse complement strand
GGCAATACAAATATGCTTTCTGATTATGCTGCAATCAAAAATGGAAGCTATGGAACAGAGTTTGAAGTAGCAACTGAATAAGAGATAAAGTTAAATGGCCGGTGGGTGAACCGAGAGTGGTTTGCTTACCGGCTTTTTTGATTTTAATACTACTTTAATACAACATTTATGTTGCAAAATGTGTATAAAGGTGATATTCTATTACTAGAGACAAAGAAAGTGAGGTGTGCTCAGTGGATACATATAATGTTAAACAGATAGCAGATATGCTTAATACGCAACCGGAAACGGTTCGAAGATGGATTCGTAGTGGAAAGTTGCATGCGGAAAAGGCATCTAGAAAAGATGGACACGTGGTAACTGAAGGTGATTTGAATAAGTTTCTTAAGAACTCACCTAAATATGCTGGTATGGCCGGTGGCCTAGTAGGTGCAGCTATGATGATGCCGATTGCAGCGGCTCCAATTGTAGGTGGTATTGCAGCTACTTATTTGGCGGCAGTCCAAAAGGCAAAGGAGACTGGTGATGAGTCTTTTTCAAAAGAGGATGTTACTAGATATCTTCAGGAAGAAATTGAGAGACGTAATCAGTCTATCAACCAGAAATTAGCAGCCATAGAACAGTTGCATCGTGAAATAACAAATGACCAGCAGCAGATAACGGAATGTAATTTTGTATTAGGTCAATTAGCGAATGAGGAGGAATAATACTATGATGTCAGAAGCAAAAGTACTTAAAAAACTAGATATTGCAGATTTTAGACACCTTACTAAAGATAAGGTGATTAAAATGGCATCCATGTTAGACAAGATGGATCCAGAAGTAGCAAAGAAGGCACTTGAGCAGTTCCCCGAATTTGCTAATACAACTAAAGAAATGTTAACAGAATATAAGGTATCCTTGGATAAGGGATTGGAGTCTAATAATGAAAGTGTTAAAGCGGTTTATGACACGTATAATGCCATAATTACTTCACTTCAAAAAGAGCTCGAAAATGAAAATCTAACATTTGAACAGAAAAAATACATTATCGAGCAGATGAAGGATGTTACTGAGAAAGTTGATAAGAAGGATACAGAGAATAAGCGATTTATTGCGGGTATGGCTACTTTAGCTACTATTGTAGTTGGCGGTACAGTTGCTGTTTTGGCTTCTGTTCTGGGCGGAAATACTCAAATTGAGACAGATGATATCGATAAAATTGTTTAATACTATTTTTGTGTAAAAAGGTATGGAGGGCTATTAAGTTGGATTATTCTAGTTTCTTTTATTCAATTGCTGGATGTTCAGCAACTATTATAGCAATTATTGGCGGCTTTATTGCTTCAAAATTAATAAGTAGTAAAGCCTTGGATCCTAGTAACATAATAGTTGTGAAGAGTAAAACCCATGACGCTATCCATAAGGCTGAGGCAAATTCGCCAGAGACCTTAAAAGAACTTGCAAAGGAGAAAAGCTGGAACGAAGAAAACATTAAGTAGTTGTTTTGTCCGCCGGAATGGTGCAACTTTTTGTAATTCACACTTAGGGGTGTAAAAAATTAGAAAAACTCTGTAACGTGCGCGAATGTTAATGCAAACTAAAGTTTCAATGCATTGCGAAGCAGTTACGCTCCTGACACGACAGAAGAAGTAACTGAAAAGTCAGTTTGGTGTAAATAGTATAAAAACAATGGATTCCGTACAAAAAAGTTCCGAAATCAGGAATTATTGTACGGAATTTCTTTTATTTGCGTACTTGGCGAAAATAAAGCATTTTTATAATACAAAATTACCTGCTTTTGTATTTTTTCGCCGATATTGGCGTTTTAAATACAAGAAAATTTGTAGGGATCTGCAAGGCACTTTTACATTAGCTTTTTACAGTCGTTGACAGTCACAGCCTTTTACCATAAAATGAACAGTAAGAATGTATGAAAAGGGAAGAGAAAATGGGAAAATCCGAGAAACAGATGGATAAAGAGCATGAGCGCAACCAGCGGATCATTGATACAGCGTTCCGGCTTTTTGTGGAAAAGAAAATCGAAGCGGTCAGCATGGATGAGGTCGCAAAAGAAGCCGGTGTGGGACGTGCCACATTGTTCCGTTGTTACAACAATAAGACGGAGCTGGCTATTGCGGTCTGCGCATCGAAATGGAAGGATTATCTGGACAAGCTGGATGAGGTAAGACCAATCTCTTCAATACACGATATCCCGGCAATCGACAGATTTACTTTCACTTTGGACAGTTATATCGGAATGTACCAGAACCATAAGGATATTCTGCAGTATAATGATAATTTCAATAATTATGTGACGCACCAGACTGTGCAGGAAGAGGAACTGGCGAATTTCCACGCATCCCTGAATTCCGTCAACACAAGACTTCATATGATGTATGCGAAGGCAAAAGAGGACAAGACCTTCCGCACGGATATTCCGGAGGAACAGTTCATGCGTGTGACGGTGCATACCATGATGGCAGCGTGTACTCATTACGCAGGTGGTTTTATCTGGGGAGCAACGGACAACAAGGATTATACAGGAGATCTGCTGCTTTTAAAGGAAATGATCCTGAACTATGCCCAGAATGGCACCAATCACTGATTGACATTGCAATTTCAGAAAATCTGTGATATAGTAGCCACAATTGAATATGGAGTATTCAGGTGCCGGAGCAGCCACGTAAGTAGCTGGCTCCGGTGAAAAGGGAAACAGGTGTAAGTCCTGCACGAACTCGTCACCGTAATTAGGGAGCTGAAGCCGATAGATCACTGGGAGACCGGGAAGATGGCGGATGCAATGATCTTCAAGCCGGGAGACCTGCCTGGATGCTGTACAGAAACATTTGTTTCAAAGCCACGAGTAACTGGTTGTACGTGTGGAATGCAGAAGTGACAGAAGCTTTTTTGCATTCGTTTCCTATGTGTACAAACCCTTTACCTGATACAGGAAAGGGTTTTTGTTTTTGTTGCGAAAAACATGTTTCTGACTTACATATTTAAGAATACCGGGGTATCCCCGAAATAAAAAGAGACAGAAAAACTGTCAGAGGAGGAAACATGAAAAAAAGAATCGTAGCAGTAGTACTGGCAACCGTACTGGGCGCTGTATGCATCACCGGATGCGGAAATACCCAGGAGACCGTAGAGAGCACTGCACAGGCAAGCACTGAGGCACAGACCACACAGACAGAGACCGCAGGCGCAGAGAGCAGTGAGGATGCAGATCAGGCAGCAGCCGATGAAGTAGCAGCAATGATCGATGCCATCTATGTGCAGGAGAGAACTGAGAATACCGATAAGCAGTGTGCAGATGCCAAGGCAGCATGGGATGCACTGACCGACGCACAGAAGGAACTGGTAGAGGGAGAAAATGCAGATCCCGATTATTTCGGCAGAGATACCGGAGATGCTTCCAAGGATGATCCCCGTAATCAGGATGAGATCGGTGAGAACGAGATTCTGGTAGTAAGCTTCGGCACTTCCTTTAACGACAGCCGTGTGGCTGATATCAAGGGTATCGAGGATGCGATCGCAGCAGCCAATCCCGACTGGTCTGTAAGAAGAGCATTTACCGCACAGATCATCATCAACCATATACAGGCAAGAGATGATGAGCATATCGACAATATGGATCAGGCATTGGACCGCGCTGTGGCAAACGGTGTTAAGAACCTGGTAGTACAGCCTACCCATCTGATGCACGGGGCAGAGTATGACGAGCTGATGCAGGCAGTAGAAGCCTACAAGGATCAGTTCGCATCCGTAAAAGTCGCTGAGCCCCTGTTAGGTGAAGTGGGAGACGATGCAACCGTTGTCAATGCAGATAAGAAGGCAGTAGCAGAAGATCTGACTGCAGAAGCAGTGAAGACCGCAGGTTATGACAGCCTGGATGCCGCAAAGGAAGACGGCGTGGCATTCGTATTCATGGGTCACGGAACTTCCCACACCGCAAAGGTATCTTACAGCCAGATGCAGACACAGATGAACGAACTGGGATATGAAAATGTATTCATCGGAACCGTAGAAGGTGAGCCGGAAGAGACCGCCTGTGAAGAAGTCATCAAGGCTGTTGCGGAAGCAGGTTACACCAAAGTGGTTCTTCGTCCCCTGATGGTAGTAGCAGGTGATCATGCTAACAACGATATGGCCGGCGAGGATGAGGATTCCTGGTTAAGCCAGTTCAACGCTTCCGGTAAGTTCGACAGTGTGGATACCCAGATCGCAGGTCTCGGTGGGATCAAGGCTATCCAGGATCTGTATGTGGCACATACCGCAGCAGCAATGGCTGAGAAATAAATAAGAATTAGAATAAGAATTTAAAAAGGAATTAAAATTAGGAATAAAATAAGGATTAAAATAAGCAATGAAAGCAAAGACAGTAATGAATAAAATCATGATCGTGGGCGGCCTGAGTGCCTGTCTGCTGCTTGGCGGCTGTGGTGCCGGTCAGGCAGCGGATGCGACATCCGCAGAAAGCACGGTTGCCACACAGGAAAGTACCGTAACACTGACAGAGAGCACGGAAGCGGCGGAAACTGTCAGCACGGAGACGACGCAGAACGAAGCACAGCTTCCGGATGGTGTCTACACCGCTGAATTTTCCACGGACAGCTCCATGTTCCATGTCAGTGAGGCCTGCGACGGCAAGGGAACCCTGACGGTAAAGGATGGCGTTATGACCATTCACATTTCCTTAGGTTCCAAGAAGATCCTGAATCTCTATCCGGGTCTGGCGGAAGATGCAGCCAAAGATGGCGCAGTGTTATTACAGCCCACCACGGATACCGTAACTTACAGCGACGGCATGACGGAAGAAGTCTACGGCTTCGATGTTCCCGTACCTGCGATCGGAGAGGAATTCGATCTGGCACTGATCGGTACCAAGGGAAAATGGTATGACCATAAAGTAAAGGTATCCGATCCGGTAGCGGAAGACAGCCGGGAAGCTGCGAACGGTTCCTTTGATATGAGTGCGCTGGCAGATGGCAGCTACACTATCGAACTGACCATGGAGGGCGGAAGCGGCAGAGCCTCTATCCAGTCCCCCGCACAGCTTGTGATAGCTGACGGAGCGGCAACGGCGACTCTGGAATGGAGCAGCCCGAACTATGACTATATGCTGGTGAACGGTGAAAAATATCTGCCGGTGAACACAGAAGGCAATTCCGTATTTGAAGTGCCGGTGGAAGCACTGGATGCACCCCTTACCATGATCGGTGATACCGTGGCAATGAGCACACCTCACGAGGTGGAATACACCGTAACTTTCCATTCTGAGACACTTGAGAGTGCAGAGAGCGGCAAGTAATACATATGATGCCAGGGTCAAAAGGTCTAAGCCCACATGAGCTTGCTCATAGGTGGGTGAAAGACCTTAGGACCCGCCCCGATATGAGCATAAAAGTGGGATGATAATCCCACGATATGCGAATATTGGGTAGGATTGTGGGAGTGCGTAGCACGGAGCAATCCGCAGGCACAAACATTGTAGGCAATGAAAGGCATGAAAACTTTGAGGTCAGGAAGAAATAGAAGAAAATGGATTTATGTTCTGCTTCTTATGGGACTGCTGGGGCTAACTGGCTGCGGCAGTCCTTCTTCTGCTTCTATGGAGACATCGTTGGAAGCATCATCGGAGGTTGCCCAGGCAGCAGAGACTACGCAGCAAGAACAGACAGAATTAGTAAAAACAGGCAGCATGGAGCTGCAATATGCGGAAAATTTTGCGGTGGACTATTACGAAGATGGTTATAAGATGCTGACAACGCTTCCCGATAGTAAACGGTATCTGTTAGTGCCGGAGGGACAGCCGATGCCAGGGGGACTGGATGAGGACGTCAGTATCTTGCAGGAACCGCTTCAAAATATATATCTGGTGGCATCCGGCGTGATGGACATGTTCGCCTCGCTGGATGCTGTGGACCAGATCCGGTTCTCCGGGCAGAAGCAGGAGAACTGGTACATTCAGACAGCAAAGGATGCCATGGCGGCAGGGGACATGATCTATGCCGGAAAATACAGTAAACCGGATTATGAATTACTGGTGTCCGAAGGCTGTGATCTGGCGATCGAGAACCGGATGATCACGCACTCGCCGGAGGTGGTGGAAATGCTTCAAAGCTTTGACATTCCGGTGATGATCGAATATTCCAGCTATGAAAAACATCCTTTGGGAAAAGTGGAATGGGTCAAATTTTTCGGAGCCCTGACCGGCAGGGAAGCGGAGGCAGAAGAAGCCTTTGCGGAGCAGACAGAGATTCTGGAAGAGGTAGAAAGCGGGGAAAAAACAGGGAAGACCATAGCATTTTTCTATGTCACTTCCAACGGACTGATCCAGGTACGGCAGAGCACGGATTATATTCCGAAGCTGATCGAACTGGCAGGGGGAAGATACATTTTTGAGGATCTTGAGGACAGTGGAAGCGGACGCTCCACGCGGAACATGCAGGTCGAAGATTTCTATGCCGGGGCTAAGGATGCAGACATACTGATCTACAACAGCTCGATCGACGGTGGCGTGACAACGGTGGACGAGCTGATTGGCAAATGCAATATTCTAAAAGACTTCAAGGCGGTACAGGAGGGGCAGGTCTATTGCACCACCAACGATATGTATCAGCAGTCCATGGCAATCGGGTATTTATTGCAGGATATGCATACGGTGTTGACGGACGATGATACCGCTAAGCTGCGTTATCTGTTTCTCTTACAGTAAGATGAAGGACTTAGAAACACAGCGTAAGTATAAGAGTCTTAGAATGAGATTAGAATACGATTGGTATACGAATAGGAAAAAAGGAGAAAAACATGCAGCAGCGCAGGAAAATCAGATATCTCATAGCGTTTGTTCTATTGACGGCAGGCATTCTCGTGCTGCTGCTTTGTAATATAGGGATCGGAACAGTGAAGATCCCATTGACAGAAATACTGACTACGGGAAGAACCAAAGAAGGCATGAATGCCAGAATCCTGTGGGAGATCCGATTTCCCCGGACACTGGCGGCGGGGATCCTGGGCGGAGCGCTGGCACTTGCCGGGTATCTGCTTCAGACCTTTTTCCACAATCCCATAGCCGGACCCTTCGTCTTAGGAATTTCTTCCGGAGCGAAGATGGTAGTGGCACTGGTGATGGTATTTTTGCTGGGGAATACGATCCGGGTCAGCTCCGGACTGTTAATCCTGGCGGCATTTTTAGGAGCTATGTTGTCCATGGGATTCGTGCTTCTCATGGCGAGGAAGGTAGACAGCATGTCCATGCTGGTAGTCAGCGGTGTGATGATCGGCTACATCTGTTCTGCCATTACGGAATTGGTGGTGACTTTCGCGGAGGACGCGGATATCGTGAATCTCCACAACTGGTCGAGAGGAAGCTTTTCCGGAATGACCTGGGACAATGTGAAAGTGATGAGTATTGTGGTGGCAGTAACTTTTCTTATGGTGATCCTGTTAGCAAAGCCGCTGGAAGCTTACCAGCTGGGTGAGACGTATGCGCAGAATCTGGGTGTGAACATCCGGACATTGCGGATACTGCTGGTGGTGTTGTCCAGCGTACTTTCGGCATGCATCGTGGCATTTGCCGGACCCATCTCTTTTGTGGGGATCGCCGTGCCGCAGTTGATCCGTAAATTATTCGGCACGACAAAGCCGTTACTCATGATACCGGCATGTTTCTTAGGAGGCAGTGTGTTCTGCCTGTTCTGTGATCTTCTGGCGAGAACCTGGATGGCACCCACAGAGCTTGGTATCAGCACAGTGACGGCAATCTTCGGAGCACCGGTGGTATTGTGGATCATGGTATCCAAAAGCAGACGGGAGCGTGGATAACTTACCTATGAAGATGCAGAAGCCTTATTATATTACAACGGAAAAAATAAGTGTGGGTTACGACGGAAAGCCTCTGATCGAAGAAGTGGAGATCGCCCTCAGGAAGGGAGAGATCCTGACGTTACTGGGACCTAACGGTGCCGGAAAATCCACGATCTTAAAAAGTATTGCGAGACAGCTGTCCCTGATCGCAGGAACGGTGCGGCTGGACGGAGAAGATCTGCGGACACTCACCGGGGCAGAACTGTCAAAAAAAATGGCAGTGGTAATGACGAAACGCCTGCGGGGGGAACTGATGACCTGCGAGGATGTGGTTGCCACCGGAAGATACCCTTATACCGGACGCTTCGGTGTGCTGCGGGCAGAAGATCATGCAGCGGTTCAAAACGCTATGGAACTGGTGCAGGTGGCGGAGATTGGGGATTCTTTATTTGACCGGATCAGTGACGGACAGAGACAGCGGGTGATGTTAGCCAGAGCCATCTGCCAGGAGCCGGAGATATTGATCCTGGACGAGCCGACTTCTTATCTGGATGTGCGGCATAAACTGGAATTTTTATCGATCCTGCAAAAGCTGTGCAGGGAGAGGGAGCTTACGGTGATCCTATCCTTACATGAACTGGAGCTGGCGGAGAAGATCTCCGATAGAATCCTGTGTGTGAACGGCAGGGCAGTGGACCGGATCGGAACGCCGGAGGAAGTCATGACAGCCGGCTATATCACCGAACTCTATGGCATCCGGATGGGAAGCTATGATGAGGGCAGCAGTGATATGGAGCTGGCGGCGCCGGAAGGAACACCACAGGTCTTCGTGATCGCCGGCGCCGGAAGCGCACGGAAAATTTACCGACGTTTACAGAGAGCGGGAATCCCCTTTGTCACTGGGATCCTATATGAAAATGACCTGGATTATCCCGTGGCGAAGGCACTGGCGGCGGAGGTGATCGCAGAGTGCCCTTTTGAGCCGGTGGCACAGGAAAAAATACAGGTAGCGAAGAAACAGCTGGAAAAGTGCAACCGCGTTATCTGCTGCCGGGAGAATTTCGGCAGTCTGGAGACTTATCAGAGAGAGCTTTTAGAGTACGCAGAACAGCTGGGGAAGCAGATAGAAAAGTCAGAAAACCCGGAGCAACGTAGTGGGTGTTAGAAAACACAGAAACGAAATTCCCAGGATGCCGGTGGCGTCTGTGGGATGGAGAAAACGATGGCAAAAGTTATAATGATACAGGGCACCATGTCCGGTGCCGGGAAAAGTCTCCTGGTGGCGGGTCTATGCCGGATCTTTCGGCAGGACGGTTACCGGGTCGCCCCTTTTAAATCACAGAATATGGCACTCAATTCCTATATCACCAAAGAAGGACTGGAAATGGGCAGGGCGCAGGTGATGCAGGCGGAAGCGGCAGGGATCGAACCGCTGGTGTGCATGAACCCTATTTTGCTAAAGCCCACCAGCCATACCGGATCCCAGGTCATCGTGAACGGGGAGGTACGGGGAAATCTGTCTGCCAGAGACTATTTTGCCCACAAGACGGAACTGATCCCGGATATCAAGGCAGCCTTTCGCAAACTGGAAACATATGCGGATATTATTGTCATCGAGGGCGCCGGAAGCCCGGCGGAGATCAATCTGAAGCAGAATGACATCGTAAATATGGGAATGGCGGCAATGGTGGATGCGCCGGTACTTTTAGTGGGAGACATTGACAGAGGCGGCGTGTTCGCACAGCTTTTGGGAACCCTGATGCTGCTGACCGAAGAGGAACGGGAGAGGGTAAAGGGACTGATCATCAACAAATTCCGGGGAGACAGCACCATTTTAGATCCCGGCATTCAGATGTTAACAGAACGGGGACGGGTGCCGGTGCTGGGAACCGTACCTTATATGGAACTCACGCTGGAAGATGAGGACAGTCTGACGGACCGTTTCGATGCAAAACATGTGGGGAAGATTGATCTGGCGGTGATTCACTATCCCAGAATTTCAAATTTTACGGATTTTGATGTGTTTGAGCAGATGCCGGAGGTCAGTGTCCGGTATGTGACGAATGTAAGAGAGCTGGGGACGCCGGATCTGATATTTCTCCCCGGCAGTAAAAATACCATGGGAGATCTGAAATGGATGCGGCAGAACGGACTGGAGGCAGCGGTAAAACGGGCTGCGGGAAAAGTTCCCATTTTCGGAATCTGCGGAGGCTATCAGATGTTAGGCTGTGAGATCGCGGATCCGGACAGTGTAGAGGAAGGCGGACAGATCCGCGGCATGGAACTGCTTCCGGTACGGACAGTGCTGCAGAAGGAGAAGCATCGCTGCCAGACAGATGGAAAGCTGGATGCTGTGGAGGGTATTTTCTCCGGACTTACGGGATGTAAGTTTGCCGGGTATGAGATCCATATGGGACAGACGGTGTATTGTGACGGGGATGGCAGCGATGCGAAGGGTACCGTGGACAAGGCAGCCAGACCGGCAAACAGTGCAGAAAATGTAGTCAGTGACTCCACCGGCAGAATCTACGGCTCCTATATCCACGGTCTGTTCGACATGGGAGAGATCGCCGGGCGTATGATACAGACCCTGGCCCGGGAAAAAGGCATCTCTCTGGAGAACGGCGTCTGGGAGGATTACCGCACCATTAAGGAAAGACAATACGATAAACTGGCAGATACCCTGCGGGAATATCTGCGTATGGAGGAGATCTATGGAATGCTCAGAGAAGCCCGTATTTCATAATTATACCGGACAGGAACTGGCGCAGATCCGGATCATGCCGCCGGACGAAGCAGTGAGAAAGCGTGTGAAAAAGCATTGGGACACTCTGGCAAAGCCGCTGGATGGCATGGGTAGCTTTGAAACCATCACGGCACAGATCGGAGCCATCTTAGGGACGGAAGCGATCGATATCCGTAAAAAGGGTGTGCTGATCTTCTGCGCCGATAACGGCATTGTAGAGGAGGGTGTGACCCAGTCCGGGCAGGAGGTTACGCAGGCGGTGGCAAAGTCCATGGCCAGGAAGGGTTCCCCCGTCTGCAGGATGGCACAGAGCATTGGCGCCGAGACGATTCCAGTGGACATCGGGATAAATAGTGAGGAATCCATTCCCGGAGTATGGAATCGCAAAGTGTGCCCCGGGACAAGAAATTTCTTAAAAGAACCGGCTATGACGGAAGAAGAGACCGTCCGTGCCATTGCCACAGGAATCGGACTGGTAAGGGAGTGTAAGGAAAAGGGCTATGGTATCCTTGCCACCGGGGAAATGGGAATCGGCAACACTACCACCAGCAGTGCAGTGACGGCCGCCCTTTTGCAGTGCGAGGCAGGGGAAGTCACCGGCAGAGGTGCGGGACTGACGGATCAAGGACTGGCACGGAAGCAACAGGTGGTGCGCACCGCATTGGAAACCTATGATCTGTGGCATGCGGATGCTCTCACGGTATTGCAGACAGTCGGAGGGCTGGATATTGCCGGACTGACCGGCATGTGCATCGGCGGAGCTGTGTGGCATGTGCCCATCGTACTGGATGGCGTGATCAGCATGGCAGCGGCCCTGGTGGCGGAGAGACTGTTTCCCGGCGTGCGGGAATATCTGATCCCTTCCCATCAGGGGAAAGAACCGGCGGCAGTGAAGCTGGCAGATGCTTTGCAGCTGTCTCCGGTGATCCACGCGGGAATGGCACTGGGAGAAGGAACCGGAGCCGTTATGATGTTCACACTGCTGGATATGGCGATGAGCATTTATGGACAGAGCGCTACCTTCTCGGAAATCGAAGTGGAACAATATAGACGTTAACAGTTCAGCCATGAACAAGGGTAGTCACGAAGTGACGCAAAAGCGTGATAACGCGACCTTGCGAATGGTGCGGCTGAACATCCAAACGAACGGAGAAGCAACATGATGACATTGATCCTGGGCGGCAGTGGCAGCGGGAAATCCGCTTATGCGGAAGATTATCTGCTGCGGGCTGCCGGTGATAAGAAAAAATATTATATCGCCACCTTGCAGATCCGGGATGCGGAGATGCAGGCAAAGGTGGACAGGCATCACAGGCTGCGACAGGGGAAAGGCTTCACTACCATCGAACAGCCTACGGCTCTGGAGCAGGCGGTCTTACAAATGGAACCGGCAGGAGCTGTACTGTTGGAATGTATGTCAAATCTCACCGCCAACGAAATGTTTTCCGGGGAACAGCCTGTGGATCGTCAGGCGGTGATCACAAAAATTCTGCAAGGCATGGAAGGCTTGAGAAAGCAGGCGGATACTCTCGTCATTGTGACCAATAATGTATTTGAGGATGGAATTATCTACGATGATCCTACGATGGAATACATCGAGGCCCTGGGGCGGATCAACGAAAGACTTGCCGCGGAGGCGGACGAGGTCGTGGAAGTCACCGCGGGGATCCCGCAGCGGCTCAAGCTGTACCCGATCACCATAGAAAGGAAACAGACATGCGAATTATCAAATCATTTTTCATAGCGTTTTCCATGTATTCCAAGATCCCCATGCCACAGTTTCAGTGGAAGGACGAGGATATGCGGTACGCTCTCTGCTTTTTTCCATGGGTGGGGGCGGTGATCGGTGTTTTGTGGTGTCTGTGGAAATGGTTCTGTGACCGGTTCGCGGTGGGAACGCTGTGCTATGCTGCGGTGGGGACGGCAATACCGCTTTTGGTCAACGGGGGCTTTCATGTGGACGGTTTTTTAGATACCTGTGATGCCTTGCATTCCTACCAGCCAAGAGACCGGAAACTGGAGATATTGAAGGACTCTCATATCGGGGCATTTGCGGTGATCATGCTTGCACTGTACGGACTGATCTTCCTGGGAGGATTCTCGGAGATCACGACACTGCGCATGCTTACTGTGACGGGAGCTGGATGCTTCCTGTCCAGAGTATTGAGCGGTATCGCAGTGGTGAGCTTTCCTTCGGCAAAGCAGGAAGGGACACTGTATCTGTTTGCGGATAAAGCCCACAAAAGGGTGGTAAAAAGTGCATTGTACGGACAGGGAACTCTTTGTGCTTTATTTATGCTGTGGATATCTGTCGTGGCGGGAGGGCTCGCCGTGGCAGCAGCCCTGCTTAGCTTTGCGTATTATTACCGGCGCAGCAAAAAAGAGTTCGGCGGCATCACCGGGGACACTGCGGGATATTTTGTAACACTTTGTGAAGGGTGCGTGGTGGCAGCCGTGGCAATCGCCCAACATCTGGTGCTGGCAGTGTAAGAATGCAGTGTCGGAGATTTTTACCTAGGAGTGTATTGGAAAAGGGAGACAGAAATGATATTGATCATTGGCGGATTTGCCCAGGGAAAACTGCATTATGTGAAGCAGCGTTATGTACACTGTGAGGATGGACGGGAAGTGACGGTTTTGGACGGAACACTGGAACTGCCCACAGAGACAGGTGCTTTGCAGGTGATCGTCAATCATCTGCACCGCTATATCCGGGAGCAACTGCGACAGGGAACAGACCCGGAGGGGATGATAGAGAATTTTGGCAAGGAACATCCGGACTGCATTCTGATCTGTGATGAGATCGGCAACGGCATCGTTCCCATGGAAGCAGAAGAGAGAACTTACAGAGAGCGCACCGGCAGAATACTGGAACAGCTGGCAGCGCAGGCAGATGAGGTGGTGAGAGTCGTATGCGGAATCGGACAGAAGATCAAATAGAGATTCATCTGACCCTCATTCGGCACGGGGTGACGCTTTCCAATAAAGAGGGGCGGTATCTTGGGAAAACGGACGAGGCTTTAAGCCCGGAGGGCATCGGCGCACTGGAAAAATCCGTGGCAGACAGGAACTACCCAACTACAGACGTTCTGTTTTCCGGTCCCATGAAGCGGTGCCTTGAGACCGCACAGATCCTGTATCCGGGGCAGACTCCTATCATTATCCCGGAGTGGACAGAGATGGATTTCGGTGCGTTTGAGGGGCATAATTATCAGGAACTTTCAAAAGATCCGAACTATCAGAGATGGATCGACAGCGGAGGTACCCTGCCGTTTCCGGAGGGAGAGAGTAGGGAAGAGTTTATCCGCCGAAGTGTTGCCGGATACGAAAAAATGGTATACCACATGAAAATGATCTGGGAGAGAAGTGCTGTATCGGGGCAGGAGAATCGCAAGATACAAAGTGTATCCGCGGTGGTTCACGGCGGAACTATCATGGCGCTGCTTAGTCATTTCCTCGGTGGAGAATATTTTGCCTATCAGGCAAAATGCGGACAGGGTTACAGTGGCAGGCTGGTATTTAAGGCAGGAGGAGCCCCGCAGTGGAAGGAATTTCGCCCGCTGTCGGAAGCAACAGTATCGGAAGTTACAGTATCGGAACCTACAAAAGGAGAAACAAACGGATGAAATATCATATCCTGGCATTTGGAGCGGGATTTTTAATGGATCAGATCTTTGGCGATCCCTATTTTCTGCCACATCCCATCCGGGGGATCGGCTGGCTTATTGCGAAGACAGAAAAGGTACTGCGCAGCGGCAACCCACAGGAAAATTCCCCGGAGAGAGAGGCAGCGGAGCGCAGACAGGGGAAACTTTTGGTGGTAATTGTTTTGCTGCTTACGGGAATGCTTACGGCATTGATCCTGGTGGGAGCATATGCACTTTATCCGAAGATCGGAATGGTGGTGGAAGCGGTCATGACCTATCAGATCCTGGCGGCGAGGTGCCTGCAGGTGGAGAGCGGAAAAGTATGGAAACAATTAAAGGCGGGGAATGTGGAGGCTGCCAGAGAGGCGGTATCCATGATCGTGGGAAGAGATACCCAGAACCTCACGGAAGAAGGGGTGGCGAAGGCTGCCATCGAGACTGTGGCGGAGAATACTTCCGACGGTGTGATCACGCCGATGCTGTATACAGCACTGGGAGGGCCGGTGCTTGGTTTTTTATATAAGGCAGTCAATACCATGGATTCTATGGTTGGCTATAAAAATGACAGATATCTGCACTTTGGAAGGGCGGCGGCGAAGCTGGATGATGTGGTGAATTTTCTCCCGGCGAGGATCAGCGCACTTTTGATGATCGGGGTGGCATTTCTCAGTGGAAAAGGTTATAACGGCAGGCAGGCATGGCGTATCTGGCACAGAGACAGCAGAAAGCACGCCAGTCCCAATTCCGCCCAGACGGAATCTGTATGTGCCGGTGCATTGGGAATACAGTTGGCAGGAGATGCCAGTTATTTTGGCAAAGTCGTGAAGAAACCCTATATCGGGGATCCGAAACGGCAGGTGGAATATGAGGATATCCGGAGAGCCAATCGTCTGATGAACCGGACGGCATGGATCTGTGAGATCCTGTGCCTGGGGATCCTGATGGTTGTGGCAGTATGATGAGGGGCTTCTGCCCGCGTACTTGTGATTGCGCATTGTGCGAAAGCACCGTACGGGAAAATATGGATGGTAAAGCACAAGTTATGAAATGCTAGATGATCTGCAGATGAAAGAGGACATGAAAAACGCTATGGCAGCAGGAACCGGAAAGGGAGGAAAATGCAGCAGAACATACATGGTGGTGACATATACAGCAGACAGATACGGCTGGATTTTTCGGTAAACGGTAATCCCTTGGGAATGCCGGCGGAGGCGAGGCTTTCACTTTTAGCGGCTATCAATCATGTGGGGGAATATCCCGATGCCGCAGCAGGAGAACTGACAGAGACAGTAAGTCATATGCTGTCGGTGCAAAGCGGCAGAGAGATCCCGGGGGAGTATCTGGTATTCGGCAACGGTGCGTCAGAACTTTTTCTGGCTATTGTACATGCACTTAAGCCTGAAAATATTGTCATCCCGGTGCCGTCCTTTTACGGATATGAGTATGCGGCGAAGGCAGCAGACAGCCATATAAAATATGTATATCTGTCGGAAGAGACCGCATTTTGCCCGGGGAAGGAATTGTTACAGGCGCTGACGACGGACACAGATCTGCTGTTTCTTGCAAATCCCAACAATCCCACAGGGCAGCTGCTGAGCAGGGAATATCTGCGAGAGCTTTTGGAGCATTGCAGACAGCGGGGAATCATTGTAGTACTGGATGAATGTTTCATAGAGTTCTGTGAGACGGATAGAGAACAGCCCAGGTCCCTGCTTGGGAAGATAGATCAGTATGAGAATCTGTTGCTGGTGCGGGCTTTTACAAAAAGCTTTGCCATGCCGGGGGTGCGTCTGGGATATCTGGTGTGCAGTAATGAGGGGCTTCGGGAGAAAATCCGCAGACAGCTACCGGAATGGAATCTGTCGGTGTTCGCCCACAGAGCGGGCATCGTCTGCGCGGAGCAGGCGGAGCAATATCTGCAGGATACCGTGGAATATGTGAAAACCGAGCGGGCGTATCTTAGGGAAGGTCTGGAGGCACTGGGTATCCGGGTAGTGTCCGGAGAAGCGGATTTTCTGTTACTCTACACCACACAGCCCATCTATGACAGATTGCTTGCAAAAGGCATCCTGATCCGCAACTGTGAAAATTTCCGGGGACTGGGAGAGGGCTATTACCGGATCGCGGTGAAGAAGCAGGAAGAGAATGGAATGCTCTTAGACGAGCTTGAACAGTGCCTGTCGTAAAACACTGCAGGATGGTGGCCAGGCGAAAAAAGATTGTGAAATAGATTACGGGAGAATAAACCTATGGGAAAGTGGGAGCACAAGAACATCGAGTATGTATTGCCGGAAGAGATCGAGAAGCGAAGCTTTGCGATCATTGCGGCGGAACTGGCAGAGCGGGGAATTGTCCTGCCCGCAGAGCAGGATATGATCACCAGACGGGTGATCCATACCAGTGCGGATTTTGATTATGCGCAGACGATGACCTATTCGGAAAATGCAGTGGAGATCGCCAAAGACTTATTAAAAAACGGTGCGGATATCGTGACGGATACGAATATGGCACTGGCGGGGATCAACAAAAAGGTGTTGGCTTCTTTTGGCGGCGAAGCGCATTGTTACATGGCAGACGCTGAGGTGGCAGCAATGGCAAAGGAACGCAGGACCACCCGGGCAGCGATCAGCATGGAGCTGGCATCCAAACGGGAAAAACCGGTGATCTTCGCTGTGGGAAATGCACCTACGGCACTGATACAGATTTACGAGATGATGCAGGAGAGCGACTGGCGTCCGGCATTCGTCATCGGGGTTCCCGTGGGCTTCGTGAATGTGGAGGCCGCCAAGGAACTGATCCTTCAGACGGAGGTGCCCTATATCATCAACCGCGGAAGAAAAGGCGGCAGCAACGTGGCAGCAGCCATATGCAATGCATTGTTGTATGAGCTGCGGGATCATAGCTGCAATAAGTAGAAGTAACGTAGGCAGCCGAAAGGTGTAAGTAACAGGAAAAGTAACAGTGAGGTAGCAGGCATGCGGTACGGATTTACCACAGGAAGCTGCGCGGCAGCAGCGGCGAAGGCAGCCGCTTATATGCTGTTGACCGGCAGGGAGAAAACTAAGATCACCATAGAAACACCCAAAGGCATCCCCTATACGGCACAGATCCTTAGGATCTGTCGTAAGGAGCGGGAGGTCAGCTGCGCCGTGGAAAAGGACGGCGGGGATGATCCCGACATTACCACCGGGGCACTGATCTGCGCGAAGGTCTCGTTTCCGCAGGAAGAAGGCAGGGAAGCAGGAGAAGCCGGAAAAGACCTAGGCGCTAAGGCAGGAACCGGGCGGGCGCCTGAGCAGGCACAGATCGTAATAGACGGCGGCTTCGGTGTCGGACGGGTCACGAAACCGGGACTGGATCAGCCCGTGGGCAATGCCGCCATCAATCACGTTCCCAGAGAGATGATCGAACGGGAAGTATTACAGGTGTGTCAGGTGCTGGATTATTATGGAAGCCTGTCAGTAGAGATCTCTGTGCCCGAGGGCGAACATCTGGCAGAGCGGACATTTAATCCGAGACTTGGCATCGTGGGCGGCATTTCGATCCTTGGTACAAGCGGCATCGTGGAACCTATGAGTACCCAGGCCATTTTGGATACGATCCGTGTGGAACTGCGGCAGCAGCGGGCACTGGGAAGAGAAGACGTGGTGATCTCTCCGGGCAACTACGGACTGGACTTTTTGAAAAATACGTATCACTATGATCTGGATAAAAGTGTGAAATGCAGCAATTTTATCGGACTGACCATTGATATGGCGGTGGAAGAAGGCTTCAAACGCCTGCTCCTGGCGGGACATATCGGAAAACTCATTAAAGTGGCGGGCGGTATTATGAACACTCATTCCAGAGAGGCAGACTGCCGGATGGAGCTGTTGACCGCCTTTGCCGTAAAATGTGGTGTGGCGGCAGAGGATGCTGCAAAGCTTTTGTCCTGTGTCACCACAGAGGAAGCCGTGCGGATCCTGGACGAGTGCGGCAGGAGACAGGAAGTCATGGATTATGCCATGGAGCGTATTTTATTTTATCTGGAGAAACGGGCGCAGGGAAAGCTTGCGATCGAATGTATCATGTATGCCAATGATTTCGGAGCATTGGCGAAAAGTAAGGAGGCGGAAACATGGTTTACTTTGTTGGCGCAGGAAGCGGAGCAGCAGATCTGATCACGGTGCGGGGCATGCACATGCTGCAACAGGCGGATGTCATCATCTATGCGGGATCACTGGTGAACCCGGAGTTGTTAGAATATGCCAGAGCAGACTGTGAGATCCATAACAGCGCGCGTCTGACCTTAGAAGAAGTGCTTAAGCTCATGCAGGAGGCACAGATGCAGGGGAAGATACTGGTGCGTCTGCACACCGGAGAACCCAGCATCTATGGTGCAGTACGGGAGCAGATGGATGCACTGGACGAGCTGGGAATCCCATATGAGAGCTGTCCGGGAGTCAGTGCCTGCTTTGGTGCGGCGGCATCGTTAAATCTGGAATATACCCTGCCCGGTGTCTCGCAGACTCTGATCATCACCCGTATGGAAGGACGGACCGGAGTGCCGCCGAAGGAGAGCATCGAAAGTCTGGCAGCCCACCAGGCGTCCATGGCGATCTATTTAAGCACGGGAATGCTGCGGGAACTGAGCCGCAGACTGATCGTGGGTGGTTATGCGCCGGACACCCCTGCAGCTCTTGTCTACAAGGCAACCTGGCCGGAGGAAGAGGCTTATATCTGTACGGTGGATACACTGGCACAGGTAGCGGAAGAACACGGCATCAAAAAGACCGCGCTGGTACTGGTGGGGGATGTTATCACCCATGGAAATTATCAGAAGTCGAGACTGTATGCGGCGGATTTCTCCACAGAGTTCCGCCAGGCAAAATGCGGTGCCGCACAGGTAGAGAAAACGCAGGAGGAACGGCGTGAAGATTAGTGTGATTAGCTTTACGAAAACAGGAAAACAGTTGGCGGAGCGGATCCGGGAGAGCATGGATGGGGAAGATGAGACCGTTATCCTATATACCAAATGCTCCCGAAAAAAGACAGTGCAGACAGCGAAAAACAGTGGGGACGTTACAACGCAGACATTCGGGGGAATTCCGAACAAAGACAGTAACGTACCGACAGATAATACCGGGGATACAATAGCGGTACAGGAGAGCGTGTCAGCCTGGGCCGGTGAGCAGATGGCGGCCCGCCATGCGCTTATATTCATCGGAGCCTGCGGTATCGCGGTCCGTGCCATTGCCCCCTGGATCACGGATAAACTGCACGACAGTCCGGTACTGGTGGCAGACGAAATGGGAAAGTACGTGATCCCCTTGTTGTCCGGACATGTGGGTGGAGCCAACGAACTGGCGGTCCGTCTGGCGGGAGCATTGGGTGTCATCCCGGTGATCACCACAGCCACAGACTTACATGACAGTTTCGCAGTAGATATCTTTGCCAAAAGGAATGATCTGCGGATCTGCAACCGGGAGGGGATCGCCAAAGTGTCGGCAAAAGTACTGGCAGGCGAGGAAATTACCATGTCCGTACCAACAGGGTATCTGGCAGTGGATGAGACCATTCCGCCAGGGATCCGGCTGTGCGCGTATCCTCCTACGGAAAAAGTGGATGTTCTGATTGCGGACGGCATGGAAGAAATATTTCGAAAAGAGGCAGCAGAACTGTTGCTGCAGCCGAAAAAATATATTCTGGGCGTGGGCTGCAAGAGGGATACGGACAGCACAAAGCTGGATTTATTTTTACAAAAAATACTGGAAGAACAGGGCATTGTCATAGAGCAGATCGCAGCATTAGCTTCTATTGACGTGAAAAAAGAGGAACGATGCCTGCTGGAATTCAGTGAAAAATACAGGATACCGTTTAGAACTTATACAGCACAGGAATTACAGGCGGTGCCGGGAGAATTTCACAGTTCCGAGTTCGTAAAGGCACAGGTGGGTGTGGACAATGTATGCGAGCGCGCCGCCCTGAAAGAAGCCGGGACAGGCGGATGGATACTCTTAGGCAAGCAGGCGCAGGATGGTATGACGGCGGCAATTGCAAAGAGAGCCATGCAAAACCTACAATGGATGGAAGAGTGAGAGAAGCTGGGCGTGGCTTGCCTATGATGGAGAGAGGAAAATCAGATGAGCAATAGAATCTATATCGTGGGAATAGGTCCCGGCAGGGAAGAAATGATGACAGGAGAAGCCGTTGCTGCGTTGGAACAGGCGGATGTGATCGTCGGCTATACGGTATATATCAAATTACTGGGAGAACGGTTCGCCGGGAAAAAACTGCTGACCACCCCCATGCGGCAGGAGACTACGCGCTGCGAACTGTGTTTTAGGGAGGCGGAAGCCGGGAAGCGGGTGGCACTGATCTGCAGCGGCGATGCCGGTATCTACGGTCTGGCATCGCTGATGTATGAGCTGGGAGAAGAACATCCCCAGACGGAACTGATCGTGATCCCCGGTATTACAGCGGCAAGCAGTGGGGCGGCGGTACTGGGAGCACCCTTAAACCATGATTTCTGTGTGATCAGCTTAAGTGACCTGTTGACTCCCTGGGAGAAGATCGAAAAGAGACTGCGGTCGGCAGCAACGGGTGATTTTGCCATGGCAATTTACAATCCTTCCAGTCACAGGCGAAAGAATCATCTGCAAAGGGCCTGTGATATTTTACTGGAAACCATAGAAGGGGAGCGGCCCTGCGGCTATGTGGAAAACATCGGCAGAGAAGGCACCCGGGCGGTGACCTGTACGCTGCGGGAATTAAGAGATCGGGAAGTCAATATGTTCACCACGGTATTTATTGGCAATTCGGAGACGGAGATCCTTAGGGACAAGCTGATCACAAAGCGCGGATATCATGTGGAGAATAACATACATTAAGTTCTCTTTGGGAGGAGAGCAGGATGAAAAAAATAGTAATTTTTGCAGGAACCACCGAAGGACGGCGGCTGTCGGAAATCCTGGCAGATGCCGGAATCGCGCATACCGTATGCGTGGCAACGGAATATGGAGAGATCGTGATGCGGGAACAGACAAAAGGCACAGAGGCGGCAGGGGCAAAGGGGCAGCCTCTTGTATCTCTTCACCGCGGAAGAATGGACCGGCAGCAGATGGAAGAGTTTCTGCGTAACGGGGGTTATGAGATCGTAGTGGATGCCACCCACCCTTATGCCAGGGTCGTTACAGAGAATATACGGGACGCTGTGAAAACACAGTCTCCCATTTACCTGCGTCTGGAGCGGGAAATTTCGGAGATTCCGGAAGCAGAGAAGCATGTCATAAGTATCCGGTATTTTGAAAGCAATGCTGACTGTGCCAAAGCACTGGAGAATACAGACGGCAATATTCTGCTGACCACAGGGAGCAAGGAACTGGCGACATATTGTGCCTCCGGCAGATTGACTGACCGCCTGTATGTACGGATCCTTCCGGGCAGAGAGAGTCTGGAACTGTGCATGGAGCAGGGAATCAAAGGCAGACAGATCCTGGCATTGCAGGGACCTTTTTCCACAGAGATGAACGCCGCTATCCTGAAGCAATACGATATCCATCACATGGTCACGAAAAACAGCGGACGCACCGGAGGGTATCAGGAGAAACTGGAAGCTGCGAAAATTCTGGGGATCCCGGTGTATGTGATACAGCCTGCCAGGAAGGCTGTAGAAGCCACCGGGAATACGCTGAGGACAGATACGGATTCTTTTGCGGGAATCTGTAGAAAATTGGAACAGCTCTGCGATTGTAAGTTCTCCGGGCAGGGCAGCATGGAGATCCTGCTCGCCGGAATTGGCATGGGCAGCAAAGACGGTCAGACACAAGAAGTGCAGCATGCGATCGAAACAGCGGATATCCTGCTGGGTGCGGAGCGCATGATCGAAAGATATTCTGCTAAAATCGAAAAAAGACCCTACTACATGACGGAGCAGATTCTGCCGTATCTGGAGCAATTACAGAAAAACGGTCTTACAGAACAGAAAGATCCCCTTCAGGTAACGGTCCTTTTTTCCGGGGATACCGGATTCTACAGCGGATGCAGAAAGCTGTATGTGGCATTGCAGGAAGCCGTTGCCGCAGGATCGTTGAACGCAGGAGTACGGATCCTGCCGGGAATTTCTTCCGTGGCCACACTGGCGGCCCGAGTGGGAGAAAGTTATGAAGATGCCGCCATTTTGAGCATGCACGGCAAGAAGCTGAACCGGCTTTCGACAACGGTGGAGAGCCATGAGAAGGTATTTTTACTGACCTCAGGAAGTGAGGACATCCGCAAGATCGGACATTTGCTTGCAGAAGCGGGACTGACAGACTGTGAAGTGACCGTGGGATATCAGATGTCCTATCCGGAGGAAAACATCCGGCTCCTGACCCCGGGGCAATGTGAAGAGATCACGGAGGAAGGGCTGTATACCTGCCTGATCCGCAATCCTCACTGGCAACCGGAACGCCTGACCCATGGAAGAGCGGATGCCTGTTTTCTGCGGGATGCTTCGGAAACCGAGGGAAAGCTCCGCAGAACGCCAATGACAAAAGAAGAAGTCCGGGAAGTCAGCATCTGCAAGCTACATCTGACACAAAACGCCGTGGTCTATGACATCGGCAGTGGCACCGGCTCCGTCGCCATAGAGATCGCCGGGGTGCCCGGAGAGGTGCAGGTCTATGCCATTGAGAGAAAGCCGGAGGCGGTGGAACTGCTTCGGAAGAACAGAGAGCAGTTTCACATGGATAATATACAGATCATCGAAGCCCCGGCACCGGAGGGACTGGAAGAATTACCTGTGCCGACCCATGCCTTTATCGGCGGCAGCGGCGGCAGATTGCTGGATATTTTACAGACCCTGTACCGGAAGAATCCCCATATGCGTATTGTGATCAATGCCATCAGCATGGAGACCATTGCAGAACTTAAGGAAGTGCTGGATACTTTTCCGGTAGAGGAAGAGGAGATCCTGCAGATGCAGGTAAGCCGGGTGAAGAAGCTGGGGGGCTATCATCTGCCCCAGGCGGAAAATCCGGTGTGGATCTGCTCGTTTACGTTCCGGGAGACAGGAACGGATCCTATGGATAACGCGACGAAAACGAAACAGGACGCAGGGGAGACCGGAAACGGTAAGAATGGAGAAGTACAGAGATGACCGGAGCACAGAAAAAGAAGATACGCCGCATCATGATCGCCGCACCGAAGAGCGGCAGCGGCAAGACTACGATCACCTGTGGATTATTGCAGATTTTTAAAGAAGACGGAGAGGATATTTCTTCCTGCAAATGCGGCCCGGATTATATTGATCCTATGTTCCACAGACAGGTGCTGGGGGTGCCCTCTCGGAATCTGGATACCTTTTTTACCGGAGAAGAGGGCACCCGTAAGCTGTTTTTGAAGGATTGCAGAGAAGACGGGCTTGTGGTCATGGAAGGTGTTATGGGATTGTATGACGGGCTGGGCGGCATCCGTGAGGAAGGATCCTCCTATCATCTGGCAAAGGTGACGCAGACCCCCATCCTGCTGGTGGTGGATGCAAAAGGCATGGGGAGATCGGTGATCCCTCTGATCGCCGGATTCCTGGCTTACGATAAGGCACATCTGATCCGGGGCGTGATCTTCAACCGGATGTCCGCATCCTATTATGAGATACTGAAGCCCTTGGCAGAAGATGAACTGGGCATTGCGGTACTGGGGTATTTTCCGGAAAATAAGGACCTGCAGATCGCCGGCAGACATTTAGGTCTGTACATGCCGGGAGAACTGGAAGATCTGCAGGAAAAGATCCGGATCACGGCGGCAAAACTAAGGGAGAGCGTAGACATTTCGAAACTGCGGCAGATTGCGGAAGAGGCAGAAACTTTGGAAATTGACAGGACAGAGGGAGTTTTCCAACCGAAAAAGAAGGAATGCGGTGAAGGAACGGCAGAAGAGCAAGAGCCGGATTCCGCAGGAAACGATAGCGTAAAGTGCCCGAGGATCGCCGTAGCCCGGGATGAAGCCTTTTGCTTTTATTACGAAGAGAACCTGCGTCTGCTGGAACAGGCGGGCGCGGAACCGGTGTATTTTTCCCCGCTGCATGACAGAAACTTACCGGAAAACATTCACGGATTGTTACTGGGCGGTGGATATCCGGAACTGTATGCCGGACAGTTAAGCGAGAATGATACCATGCGCACAGCGATCCGGAAGGCAGTCACAGACGGCCTGCCCACGGTGGCAGAGTGCGGCGGTTTTCTATACCTGCATACGACCCTGACGGATCGGGAAGGACATTCTTATCCCATGGTGGGAGTCCTGCCCGGAAAATGCTTCGACACCGGACATCTGGTGCGCTTCGGATACATTGATCTGGAAGAGAGCAGCGGATATTTTATGTCTCATGGCAGCAGCATCCGTGCCCACGAATTCCACTATTATGACAGTGAGGACAACGGCGCAGACTGCATCGCTACCAAACCAGCCACCGGACGAAATTATCCCTGCATCCACGTGGGAGAGAATCACTGGTACGGCTTTCCCCATCTCTATTATCCCTCTCTCCCGGAGTTCGCGGAGCGGTTCGTGGAGAAAGCAAAAAAATTCTCAAAAAGCGGAAAAGATGTGTTATAATCGTAATATCTTTTTTGCACGGAGGATAAATCAATGGAAAAATCAAAGGTATATTTTACAGATTTCAGGACCCGTCTGGGAGAGGGGCTTCCCAGTAAGTTAAAGCGTCTGATGAAGGCGGCGGGGATTCAGAATATTGATATGGATCACAAATTTGTTGCCATCAAGCTGCACTTCGGAGAGCTGGGCAACCTGGGCTTCTTACGTCCGAATTATGCGAAAGCAGTAGCGGACGTGGTAAAGGAGCTGGGCGGTGTGCCTTTTTTGACCGACTGCAATACCCTGTACCCCGGCAGCCGTAAGAATGCCATCGAGCATATGTACTGTGCCTGGGAGAACGGTTTCACGCCTCTGACGGTAGGGTGTCCTGTGATCATCGGCGATGGACTGAAGGGAACGGATGACATAGAGGTGCCGGTAGAAGGCGGCGAATATGTGAAGAATGCGAAGATCGGCCGTGCCATCATGGATGCGGATGTGTTTATTTCCCTGAATCATTTCAAAGGACATGAGACGGCGGGCTTTGGCGGTGCTATTAAAAATATCGGTATGGGCTGTGGTTCCAGAGCGGGCAAAATGGAGCAGCATGCGCAGGGCAAGCCGGAGATCAACGAGAGTCTGTGCCGGGGCTGTAAGCGCTGCATGAAGGAATGTGCCAATGATGGACTGGTATATGATGAGACCACACATAAGATGCACATTGATCATGAAAAATGTCTGGGCTGCGGACGCTGCATCGGCGCCTGTAATTTTGATGCGATCCACAGCGGCTATGATGCGGCAACGAAGGATTTCAACTGCCGCATGGCAGAATATGCGAAGGCTGTCGTGGACGGCAGACCGAATTTCCATATTTCTCTGGTAGTGGATGTGTCTCCAAACTGTGACTGTCACTGCGAGAACGATGCTCCTATTCTGCCTGATATCGGTATGTTTGCATCCTTTGATCCACTGGCGCTGGATCAGGCCTGTGTGGATGCCTGCCTGAAGCAGACACCGCTGCCGAACAGCCAGCTGGCGGATGCTATGGCAAAAGAGGGCTTTTGCGATCACCATGATCATTTTGAAAATACCACTCCCAATGCGGAGTACAAGACCTGCCTGGAGCATGCGGAGAAGATCGGCATCGGCAGCAGAGACTATGAACTGATCAAGATTTCGTAAGCTTGAAAAGTGAAGAAATCGTTTATGAAGTAATTTTTGGAGAGGATGAATTTATGCGGCCAATGGTAAGCATCGTTGTTCCGATATATAATGCGGAGAACTATTTACGACGCTGTGTCGACAGCATTTTGAACCAGGAATATACGGATTTTGAACTGCTGTTGGTCAATGATGGCAGTACGGATGCTTCCGGCGATATATGTGAAGAATACGGTGACAGGGATCCCAGAGTCATTGTGATCCAAAAGGAGAACACCGGAGTCTCCGACAGCAGGAACCGGGCGCTTGACCGTGCCCGGGGAAAATATTTACAGTTCCTCGACAGTGACGACTGGATCACACCGGATGCAACCAGACTGTTCGTGCGGGCAGCGGAGGAGTACGGCTGTGATATGGTTATTTCCGATTTTTACCGCGTGGTAGGAGAGCGTCTGTCCACCAAGGGAGACATTGAAGAGGAGGGCGTGCTCACCAGAGAAGAGTTCGCAGCACATATGATGGAGAACCCGGCGGATTTTTATTACGGTGTGCTGTGGAACAAGCTGTACCGCAGGGATATTGTGGAAGAGCATAATTTACGCATGGATACGGATATCAACTGGTGCGAGGATTTTATGTTCAATCTGGAATATATCCGCTATGCGAAAGTATTCTATGCCCTGCATGCACCCATCTATTATTATGTGAAGCGGAAAGGCTCTCTTGCCAGTCAGGGCATTAATATCTCGAAGACTGTGAAGATGAAGCTGAATGTATTTGAGTACTACAATAACTTCTACAAGCATGTTCTGGAAGAGGAAGATTATGAGAAGAATCGTCTGCAGGTGTACCGTTTCTTTATCGATGCTGCGGGGGATGGAACCGTTCCGCCTTCGATCCTGCCCGGTTCCAAGAAGCTGGGAGACGAGAGAGTCTTTGTCAATACGGAGATCTTACATGCGGAAGGACCGGCGGGAGAGGATTACCGTAAGAGAAAATTATTAGAACATTATCTGGAGCCGGTGGCATTAAAAGGAGATCTGAAGGTCATGGATGTGCGTCTGCTTTTGTGCCTGTGTGAAAAGCATGAATGGGACAGCAGACGGGAACTGGCGGATTTCGCGGGAATCTCACGGACGAATCTGACCAGCGGATTACAGCGTCTGACCATGAAGGGCTTCCTGAAAGTAGAAGAGGTGAAGGAACCAAAGTCATCCAAAAAAGATAAGACGACCGGAAAAAATAAAATGAAGACAACGGAGATGACAGAAACGAAGCGGAAGGAACGGGGAGGCAGGATCGCCGCGACGATTCTTCCGGCAGCGGATGCCATTATGAAAGAACTAAAGATGGCACAGAGAGATTATGATGCTGCCAGATTCGCCGGCTTCACAGAGGAAGAGCTCATTAAATACGCTGACCTGTCCGAGAAGATCAAAGAGAATACAAAGAATATTTTATACTTTCTTAATTGACATGGTACTTTCTGAAAAGTTATGATAAGTAAGTATATATGATGTGAGGGAAAGGAAGGTATTTGGATGAAGAAAAACGAAGAGTATATGTTGGAACATGCCGGTCTGTGCAGAGCGGCAGATAGATTGGAACCGCAGATGTTCGACGAATACGGTGTGCAGAGAGGATTGCGTGATAAGAACGGTAATGGCGTAGTCGCAGGTCTTACCAATATTTCACGGATCGAATCCTTCAAAATGGAGGATGGCAAAAAGATACCCTGTGAAGGTAAGCTGTGGTATCGCGGTTATGACTGTATCGAACTGGTCAACGGATTCCGCGGGGATCATTTCGGATTCGAAGAAGTGGCTTATTTACTTTTGTTCGGTAAGCTGCCGAATCGTGACGAACTGAAGCATTTTAACGATATTCTGGCATCCAGCAGAACCTTACCTACCAACTTCACCAGAGATGTCATCATGAAAGCTCCCAGCAGTGACATCATGAATTCCCTGACCAGGAGTGTTCTGACCCTGGCTTCCTATGATAAAAATTGCAGCGATACTTCCGTTGAAAATGTATTAAGACAGTGTCTGGGACTGATCGCTGTGTTCCCTATGCTGGCAGTCTACGGCTACCATGCATATAATCACTATTCCAATGATGAGAGTATGTACATACATCGTCCGCAGAAGAAGCTTTCCACAGCAGAGAATCTGCTGATGATGCTTCGACCCGACAAACAATATACCGAACTGGAGGCCAAAGTACTGGATACCGCACTGGTGCTGCATATGGAGCATGGCGGCGGTAATAACTCCACCTTCACTACCAGAGTCGTAACCTCTTCCGGATCCGATACATATTCCGTAGTGGCAGCAGCGCTTTCTTCTCTGAAGGGACCTAAGCACGGTGGTGCTAATATCAAGGTCGTAGAGATGATGCGGGATATTGAAGCCCATGTGTCCGACTGGACCGATGAGGATGCGGTAAGAGCTTATCTGAACAAGATTCTGAACAAGGAAGCCTTTGACGGCAAGGGACTGATCTATGGTATGGGGCATGCCGTCTATTCCCTGTCTGATCCCAGAGCCCAGGTATTTAAGAGCTTCGTAGAAAAGCTGGCAGTAGCCAAGGGCAGGGATAAAGATTTCGCGTTGTATTCCATGATCGAACGGATGGCACCGGAAGTCATTTCCCAGAAGTCCAGGATCTATAAGGGCGTCAGTGCCAATGTGGATTTTTACAGCGGATTCGTATACAGCATGCTGGAGATCCCACTGGAATTATATACACCGATTTTTGCCATCGCAAGAATCGTGGGATGGAGCGCGCATCGTATTGAAGAATTGATCAATATGGATAAGATCATCCGTCCCGCTTATAAGAGCGTGATGCAGGAACTGGAATATGTTCCGTTGGATCAGAGATAAAATAAAAAGGGACTGCGTATTTTTGCGCAGTCCTTTGCTGATTGTTATCATGATCAGGAATAGATCTGACAGATAATGGATACGATCTCTTCAGCGGATTCCATGGAATTTTCCATGATCCAGGTGACGTAGATATTGTAGAGGGAACCGGAGAACGCACGAAGCGTGTAATAGAAATCCCTGCCTTTATCTTCCGTATAATAGGTATCGAGGATATAACTGTCCAGGGCCTGCAGCAGCAGATGCCCCAGTCCTGTGTTCACCAGGCAGGCAATGAATTCTCTGTAATGATCAAAGTATTCATAGCAGTGCAGCATATTGCGGTAGTCGTTGTAATTGCCTTTATCCGGCCAGCCAGAGACATCCTCACGGTAGGCATCTATCAGATCCTTCAGATAACTGCTGAAGATCTCGTCCATGGAGTTGTAATTGCGGTAATAAGTCATACGGGAGACTCCGGCCCGCTCGGTCAGCTCTGAGATGGTAATATTGGACAGAGATTTTGTCTGAAGCAGCTGTATCAAAGCCTGCACCATGCAATCTCTGGAAAATTGTTTGGAATGGTTCGTGGACATGGCAGATCACCCTCTTAATGTTTTCTACTGACAGTATAAAACGTAACACAATCCGGAAAAATACGCAAGGAAAGTTCCTCGCGGAAAGGAGCGGTATATGGCGGGAACAGTAATAGAATATTTAAAAAAATACGGAGATATTCCATTTCGGGAAAAGCCTCTGAATGATGTGGACAGTCTGGCCTTATGCCAGCTCTCTTATCTGAAGTTCGACGGAATGGTCAGTGACGTGCGTCACAACGGTCCCTCCGTGACGCTTGTGGAGATCGCCAAACGACCGGATGTGGATCAGCTGTTCGGAGATGTGCGTTTTGAAAAGGAGAACCGGGCACTGTTTGAAGGGCTGCTTAGCGGCAGACGCTTCCGGAATATGAAGCTGAATTGTTATATCAATCTGGTGGAAAAGGAGTGGGAGACCCAGTTTTCTGCGATCACCTTTATCCTGGATGACGGAACGCTGTTTTTGGCATTCCGCGGCACGGATGAGACTATTGTGGGCTGGAAGGAAGACTTCAATATGGCATTCCTGAATCCGGTACCGGGGCAGGAATACAGTGTCAAATATGTAAATATGGTCACCGGATGGCTGCATCAGCCCTTTTATATCGGAGGACATTCCAAGGGTGGCAACCTAGCGGTGTACAGTGCCATGAAATGTGCGCCCTTTGTACAGAAGCGCATTCAGAAGATTTACAGTCTGGACGGACCTGGATTCCGACCGGAGGTGCTGAAGGAATGTCATTATAATGCGATAGAAGACAAGGTGGTAAAGCTGCTTCCGCATTCTTCTATGATCGGGATGATCTTCGAGAGGGATATTCATTACCGCGTAGTGGAAAGTAAAAGCCACGGTCTGCTGCAGCATGATCCGTTCTCCTGGCTGGTGAAGGATGATCATTTCGTGGATGTGGGCGATATCTATGAGAGCCAGAGGATCATGAATGAGGCTTTAAATGAATGGATCCTGTCCCTGAACGAGGAGCAGGTCCGTACCTTTGTAGACACACTTTATCAGGTGATCTCCGCATCACAGGCGGACGATCTGATCACATTTACCGCAGATTGGAAAAAGAGTATGAATGCGGTAGTTACCGCATTGAAGGAAGTGGACGATCAGACAGCCGAGATGCTGCGTGGGATCATTCGTTCGCTGTTTGAGATAGCCAGGTGCAAGGTGAAGGAAGAACTGACAGCCACCAAAAAAACACGACACAGATTTAAAAATACGAAGCGAGCAGGGAAAGCAGAGGAAGTCCGGCCGGATCCGGCAGCCTCTCCGGATGCCATTGTAACCCAAGGATCGGCAGCTCGTCATGCTCCAAAGCTTCGGGGCAGCCATCGTCAGGGCAGACCTGGATGATCTTAAGGTGCTGGCCTAAGCGGTCGATCCGTTGGTGGTGGGCACTGTTGACGCGCATTTTGGCAGGAAAATACTTGAAAAGACGGGAATCTTCCGTCATAATGGAGGAATGGAAGGCATCACCGGAAGACATACTGTGTAGGTGATCTACGGGCATATCCTGCAGAATCGTGCCCCCGAAGGCAACATTGATGACCTGCATGCCCTTGCAGATCCCGATGACAGGGATTCCGGCGGCGATCGCTATGTCGAGAGCCTGGAATTGCAGGATGTCCAGTTCGGTGTCAACAGTGCGGGAACCTTTGTTTTTTTCACCGAAAAAAGCAGGAGTGATATCTCCGCCGCCCGGCAGGATCAGAGCGTCGCAGGAGATGACTTCCCCGGGGACTAAGGTTGTCACGGTTCTGGCGGGAAGCTTCCGAAAAAAGGTCTCGTAATTGCCCGTCTGATTCTTACGTCCCAAAATGACTAATTTTGTCATATAATTTTCTGATACCTCATTTTTTTATAGTTAATATATGCCATAACTTTTGATTTTTGCATAGGACAAATTAGCAAAAATGTATCTTACGCATTTTTATAAATAGGAGTAAAATAGCAACGACCATGAGGGAGTGGAAACTCCTTCAGGGATGTTTACGGAAAGGAAGTGGTATTATGGAGGAATTGGCATCAGAACTGCTCAAAGAACTGAACTGTGATACGGCGTTTTCAATCAAGCTTCCGGCAGGTCTTCCGCTGATCGGCGGAGTACAGCTGGATATTGCGGAATCGGTAGTGATCACATGGGTAGTCATGGCAGTCATTCTGATCTTGTCGATTATCCTTACAAGCAACCTCAAAGTACACAATGTCAGCAGACGACAGCTGGTGGCAGAGACGATCGTGACGAAGCTGGAAGGCATTGTTACGGGAATGATCGGAGAGGAAGGGAAGCGGTATGTACCGTATCTGGTAAGTGTACTGTTATACCTGGGCATATCCAATATCATCGGATTGTTCGGCATGAAGCCCCCTACCAAGGATCTGAACGTAACGGCGGCACTGGCACTGATGAGTATCATCCTGGTGGAAGCAGCAGGCATCCGCAAAAAAGGCGTGGGCGGATGGATCAAGAGCTTCACCGAGCCTATCGCGATCGTAACACCCATCAATATCCTGGAGGTGTTCATCAAGCCTCTGTCTTTGTGTATGCGATTGTTTGGTAACGTTTTGGGAGCATTCGTTATCATGGAGCTGTTGAAGCTTCTGGTTCCGGTAGCATTGCCGGTACCCTTCAGTTTTTACTTTGATATTTTTGATGGACTGATCCAGGCGTATGTATTCGTATTCCTGACATCTATGTACATTAAGGAAGCCATTGAATAAGTAACTATTCACTAACAACACTATTTATTAATTGGAGGATTTAACTATGATAGCTATTGGAGCAGGTATTGCAGCACTGGCATGTATCGGAGCAGGTATCGGTATCGGTATCGCAACAAGTAAGGCAGCAGAGGCTGTGGCAAGACAGCCGGAAGCAGAGAGCAAGATCACCAAGATCTTACTGTTAGGTGGTGCGCTGGCAGAGGCAACCGCTATTTACGGATTCGTTATCGGTATCCTGATCATCTTATTCATGGCATAACTATCGGATAGTTATAACAACCGAAGCCGGAAACGGCACAAACGTATAACGAAACGTAAGAAAGGATGAAAGCACATGCTGAGATTAGATATTAATATTGTATGGACCATCCTGAATCTGTTGATCATATTTGCCATTGTGAAGATCTTCCTGATCAAGCCCATCCACAAGATCCTGGATGCAAGACAGGCAGAGATCGATAAGCAATATGCAGATGCAAAAGCCGCACAGGACAGTGCCGAGGAACTTAAAACCAAGTATGAGGCATCCTTAAGCGGTGTCCAGGCAGAAAAGGAAGGCATCCTGAACGAAGCAAGAGGCAAAGCCAGCAACGAGTATGACCGTATCGTGGCAGATGCCCAGACCGAAGCAAAAAAGATTCTGGACAATGCCGACAAAAATGCCGCACTGGAAGAGCAGAAGCGTATTCAGCAGGCACAGGAGCAGATCGCAGGTCTGGTAGTGGAAGCTACCGCAAAGCTGGTGGCAGCTAAACAGAATGCAGATTCAGACAGAGAACTTTACAACCAATTTATAGCAAAGACAGGTGAAAAGATTGATTAGTACAGCTTTAGAATACGCAAAAAGATTGCGTGAACTGAATATCCCCGGAGACATTGTAGGTCAGACAGGCGATATCTTTAAAGCCGTACCGCAGGTGAAGCTGGATTTCGAATCTCCTGCCGTGGCACTGTCTGCCAAGCACAATGTAATAGAAAAAGTATTCCCCTTACAGATCAGAGATTTCCTGAAGGTCCTGTGTGATAACGGAGATATCTATCTGTGGGATGATATCTGCACTGCGTATAGAGAACTCTCTCCCGAGAAAAAGGGTGAGTTCGTTGTGACCCTGTCCTATGTGACAGCACCAACAGAAGAGCAGTTACAGAATATTCGTGATTTTGTACAGAAGAAATATCACAGAGACGATATGGTCTTCGAGACGAAGGAAGACCCGGCTCTGGGCGGCGGTTTCATCATCCGTGCCGGTAACGAAGTCTATGACTGGAGTACCAATGGTCGTATGAAGCAGTTCGCAGACAAGCTTTCCCAGGTGGGTAAGACTGCCAGCGAGCAGGGGATCATCTCTATCCTGAAGGGTGAGATCGAAGATTTCCACCTGCAGGCACAGGAGCATGAGATCGGTTCCGTCAGCTGGGTAGGTGACGGTATCGCCAATGTCAATGGTATCGATCATGCTGAGTACGGTGAGATCGTTATCTTCGATTCCGGTGTCAAGGGAATGGTACAGGATGTCCGCAGAGATGAGATCGGATGTATCCTGTTCGGTCATGATACCGAGATCCGTGAGGGTACCAGAGTCGTTCGTACCGGTAAGAGAGCCGGTATCCCCGTAGGTGACGGATTCAAGGGCAGGATCGTGGATGCTCTGGGAGCACCCATCGACGGCGCAGGTCCCATTAAGGAAGAGGGATATCGTCCCATCGAGCAGCCTGCTCCTTCCATCGTGGACAGACAGTCCGTAGGTGTACCGATGGAGACCGGTATTCTGGCAATCGATTCCATGTTCCCCATCGGTCGTGGACAGCGTGAGCTGATCATCGGTGACCGTCAGACCGGTAAGACCTCCATCGCCATCGACGCCATCCTGAACCAGAAGGGCAAGGATGTGGTATGTATCTATGTGGCTATCGGTCAGAAGGCATCCACCATTGCAAAGCTGGTAGGAACCCTGAAGAAAAACGATGCCATGGATTACACTATTATCGTATCCGCAACCGCCAGCGATCCTGCACCCCTGCAGTACATCGCACCGTATTCCGGTACGGCACTGGCTGAGTATTTCATGTATCAGGGCAAGGATGTCCTCATCGTATACGATGATCTGTCCAAGCATGCGGTAGCTTACCGTGCACTGTCCCTGTTACTGGAGCGTTCTCCCGGACGTGAGGCATATCCCGGAGATGTATTCTATTTACATTCCAGACTGCTGGAGCGTTCCGCAAGACTGAGCGCAGACAAGGGTGGCGGTTCCATTACCGCACTGCCGATCATCGAGACTCAGGCAGGCGATGTATCCGCATACATTCCGACCAACGTCATCTCCATCACGGACGGTCAGATTTTCCTGGAGAGTGATCTGTTCTTCTCCGGTATGAGACCCGCAGTCAATGTCGGTCTGTCTGTATCCCGTGTCGGCGGTGCCGCACAGACCAAGGCAATGAAGAAGGCAGCCGGAAGTATCCGTATCGACCTGGCACAGTTCCGTGAGATGGAAGTGTTCACACAGTTCGCATCCGATCTGGACAATGCCACCAAGGAGCAGTTACAGCACGGTCATGTATTGATGGAGTTGTTAAAGCAGCCTCTGTGCAGACCTTTAAGCATGGCAGAACAGGTTATGACCCTGTGCGCAGCCAACGGCAGAGTAATGCTGGATGTGCCCGTAGATCAGGTGAAGGATTTCCAGATGCAGTTCTTAAGTTACATGAAGGAGCAGCACAGCGACATCGTTCGTCAGTTAGAGACTACCAAGGCACTGGATGACGAGCTGAACAAGCAGATCTGTGATGCAGCTGGGGAGTTTAAAAAGGAATTTTTGCAAAAATAATATTTGCAAACAGTGATAGTAATATAGGAGGTTAACATGGCAAATACGCGAGAAATACAAAGTCGTATGAAAAGCATTCAGGATACTATGAAGATCACCAATGCCATGTATATGATCTCTTCCACGAAGCTTCGGAAAGCCAAGAAGAATCTGGAAGAGACGGAGCCTTACTTCTATACTCTGCAGACTATGGTCAGCAGAATCGTCCGTCACTTACCGGAGATCGACAATAAGTACTTCGATGAGTGTAAGGACAAACCGGCAGAAGAGAGAACCGTCGGTCTGGTGGTAGTTACCGCAGATAAGGGTCTCGCCGGAGCCTATAACCATAATGTACTGAAGATGGCGGAAGAGCAGATGCAGAAAGCTGGACAGACAGGAAAATATAAGCTGTTTGTCGTGGGTGAGCTGGGACGTCAGTATTTCGGACACAGAGGCATCGAGGTGGCAGAGCAGTTTCATTATACTGCACAGAACCCGACCCTGCATCGAGCTAGAATCATTACGGAGACGATCCTGGAGCAGTTCCAGGCAGAGCAGCTGGATGAGGTATATATTATTTATACCAATATGGTAAACAGCGTGACAACCGAACCGCAGATGATGCGCCTGTTACCTATCATAAAAGAACGGTTTATTACCAAAGACGGACAGGATCTGAGTATGTATCAGGAGCCGCTTGTCATGACACCGTCCCCGAAGGCAGTGCTTGATAACATTGTTCCCGATTTTGTCATGGGATATGTATACGGCGCATTGGTAGAATCGTTCTGCAGTGAACAGAACGCCAGAATGATGGCCATGGAGGCGGCAAATAAAAACGCGTCAGCCATGATCCATGATCTGTCCATTCAGTACAACCGGGTACGGCAGGCTATGATCACACAGGAGATCACTGAGGTCATTGCCGGTGCCAAGGCTCAGAAAAAGAAGAAAAAGGCAAGAAAGGAGGTCCTGAGCAATTGAGTAACGTAAATGAAAAAAATCATGGTAAGATCGTTCAGGTCATGGGACCTGTTGTAGACGTAGAGTTCGAGAACAATGACCTTCCTTTTATCAAGGATGCCCTGGAGGTATACAGCGAAGGGAAACGTCTGGTCATGGAAGTGGCACAGCATATCGGCAACAATACCGTCCGCTGTATTATGTTAGGTGCCAGTGAAGGACTCTGCAAGGATATGGATGTTATTGCTACCGGTAAAGGAATCCAGGTTCCGGTAGGTAAAAAGACACTGGGAAGATTGTTCAACGTATTGGGAGAGACCATCGATGGCGGAGAATCCCTGGAGGGAGAGGAGCATTGGGTCATCCACAGAGATCCGCCTTCCTTCGAAGAGCAGAGCCCGGTCGTAGAGATGCTGGAGACCGGTATTAAAGTCATCGATCTGCTGGCACCCTATGCAAAGGGTGGTAAGATCGGTCTGTTCGGCGGTGCCGGTGTCGGCAAGACTGTGCTGATCCAGGAGCTGATCCGAAATATTGCAACGGAGCACGGTGGATATTCTATTTTCACCGGTGTCGGCGAGCGTTCCCGTGAAGGTAATGATCTGTGGAGTGAGATGAAGGAGTCCGGAGTATTAGAGAAGACCGCGCTAGTCTTCGGTCAGATGAATGAGCCCCCCGGAGCACGTATGCGTGTGGCCGAGACAGGACTGACCATGGCAGAGTATTTCCGTGATGAAGAGCACCAGAATGTGCTGCTGTTCATTGATAACATCTTCCGTTTTGTGCAGGCAGGTAGTGAGGTATCCGCACTGTTAGGTCGTATGCCTTCCGCAGTAGGATATCAGCCTACACTGGCTACCGAGGTCGGTGAGTTACAGGAACGTATCGCTTCCACGAACAAGGGAAGTGTCACTTCCGTTCAGGCTGTTTACGTGCCTGCGGATGACCTGACTGACCCCGCACCCGCGACTACGTTCGCACATCTCGATGCCACCACTGTTCTGTCCCGTAAGATCGTGGAACAGGGTATTTACCCCGCAGTGGATCCTCTGGAATCCACATCCCGTATTCTGGAAGAGGATGTGGTAGGTAAGGAGCATTATGAGACCGCACGCCAGGTGCAGGCAATGCTGCAGAAGTACAAGGAACTGCAGGATATCATCGCCATCCTGGGTATGGAGGAGCTGTCCGATGAGGATAAGATCACCGTATACCGTGCCCGTAAGATCCAGCGTTTCCTGTCCCAGCCCTTCCATGTGGCAGAGAACTTCACCGGTGTACCCGGCAAGTATGTGCCTGTGAAGGAGACTATCCGCGGATTCCGTGCGATCATCGACGGTGAGATGGATGAGTATCCGGAAGCTGCATTCTTCAATGTAGGTACCATTGACGAGGCAGTGGAAAAGGCTAAGAAGCTCATGGCACAGTAAGGAAAGGCGGTGTGCATATGAACACCTTTAGTTTGAAGGTCATTGCCAGTGATAAAGTATTTTTCGATGGAAAATGCGGCATTATTATCGTACCTGCCCTGGACGGCGAGCAGGCCATTATGTCTCACCACGAGGATATGGTCATTGCTACGAGAGAGGGCGAGGTACGCTTCAAGGAAAAAGAGGAGGATGACTGGACCAAAGCCGTAGTCGGTGTGGGCTGTGTCTATATTTCTCATAACCGTGTGATCATGCTGGTGGATACGGCAGAACGGCCGGAGGATATCGACAGGGTCCGTGCGGAGGCAGCCCTGGAGCGTGCGAAGGAACAGCTGCGTCAAAAGCAGAGCATCCAGGAGTATCATGTATCCCAGGCATCCATGGCGAGAGCTATGCTGCGCCTAAAAGAAGCCGGAAAATACGAAGTTAAGTAGTAATACGTAAAATATAAGTAAAAAGTAACAAAATTAAGCCTGTAATGTTAGCAAATGTGTGCAATTCGGAAATTGTTATTTTTCTGTCATTGCGATAAAATCTCTTCAGAATCGTAAGGAGAGTTAAGCGATGGATTATTTACAGAAAAAATCAATACGAAGTGTCGCAGCTGCCATTGCAGGCTTTTTGCGTCACTGCGTTCGGAAAATAGGAATCACCAGGCAGAAGCTTCCTTCCTGCATAGCACTTGCGGTATGTCCACTGGTGACATTTTATCTGTTTGAAATGTATACCCACAATCCTTTCACAACGATGCATTTCAAGACACAGATATTGAACATGGCGTTTTATGTACTGACCGCGCTTCTGTTATTCGGAATCGTTAAATATGTCCGGGCTGCTCTGATGCTGCAGACAACATTTTTCATGGCGGCAGGTCTTGCAAATTATTATGTGCTGAATTTCCGGTCAGCACCTATTATGCCCTGGGATATTTATTCCATCGGTACGGCAGCTAGTGTGGCAGGGAATTTTAACTATACACTGAAGAGTAGTACGGTGCTGGTCATTATAGGATTCCTGATATTGCTGTTGATCGAGAGCCGTTTTTCTATGAAGGCTCCGGCGCGTGTAGCGAAAAGAGCGGCACTTATACTGCTTAGCATTGCATTGATCTATGGCTATACCGGTATGGTGCAGAGTGAGAGCTTTGTGAGAAGTTTTGGATTGTATGACAAGCTGTTCACCCCTACCGTCATGAATAAGAGAGACGGCAACATCGTGGCATTCCTGATGGAACTGGAGTATATGGATGTGGAGAAACCGTCAGGATATTCTGCGGAGGATATTGGCAGTAAGTATACACAGGCAGGACAGGATTCTGCAGGTCTTGCGGCAGCTGTGGAAGATCCGGAGAGCGTGAATCGCCCGAATATCATTGTCATCATGGATGAGGCTTTTTCCGATCTGGCGGTGAGAGGCGATTTCACCACCAACGAGGACTATATGCCCTTTATTCACAGTTTACAGCAGGGTGCGGAGAATACCAGAACCGGTTATCTGAATGTTTCCGTGCTGGGTGGAAATACTGCCAATACGGAGTTTGAATTCCTCACCGGCAATACCATAGGATTCCTGCCCCAGGGCAGTGTGGCTTACCAGCAGTATGTGCAGAAGGAGACGCCGTCTCTGGCATCCTACCTGAAGGAGCTGGACTATCATACCGTGGCGATCCATCCGTATTATGCCAGCGGCTGGGACAGAGACAGGGTCTATCCGCTACTTGGTTTTGATGAGTTTTTATCCCAGGATGATTTCACGAATCCGAAACGGATACGTAACTATATCTCCGATGAGAGCAGCTTTGCCAAGATCATCGAACTGTATGAGAATAAAAAAGAAGGAGAGCCTCTGTTTGTCTTTAACGTAACCATGCAGAATCACAGCGGTTACGAAGAGGAATTCCATAACTTTACCCCGGATATCACCGTGGACGGCATTGATTCCAAAGCGTTGTCTATGTATCTGTCTCTGGTAAAACAGACGGACCACGCCCTGCAGGGTCTGATCGATTATTTCTCTCAGGCGGATGAGGATACCATGATCGTATTCTTCGGGGACCATCAGCCTACGACTTATGTGAGCAATCCGATCTTAAGAAATAATAAAGTGAATCCGGAGACTTTAACAGACGAGGAAAATCTGTTAAAATATAAAGTGCCTTATGTGATCTGGAGCAATTTTGATATTAAGGAACAGACGGGCGGAGAGACCAGTGCCAATTATCTGGCAATGGATGTGCTGGAAAACTGTGATCTGCCACTGCCTGCCTTGCAGAGCAGTCTGACCGGGCTTCGGAAGGAATATCCGGTGATCAGTGCAGCAGGTGTGAGAGAGGCGGACGGCACTCTTACAACTGTGAAGGAATGTGGGGAAGCATTGAACGATTACCGGAGTCTGGAGTATTATCTGCTGTTTGATTACGAAAGGTAAAACATTAGAGATTGCACAAAGTTTGCAGGTTATGGAAAATATGAAGATTAAAATGAACGGCAACAAGACGACAGCAATAAGTACAGAACGCAGGACACAGAGAGGAATCTCTGTGCTTGCGTTCTTTGTGCCTGCATTTATTATGCTGGTTCTTTTTATCATACGGGGCATATATCCTTTTGGTGACCGGAGTTTTCTGTTCTCCGACATGTACCATCAGTATATGCCTTTTTTAAGTGAATTCGTACATAAGATCAAAGCGGGAGAGGGACTGTCTTATTCTTACAACGTGGGGATCGGATCGAATTTCCTGGCATTATATGTCTATTATGTAGCAAGTCCTTTTAACTGGCTGGTATTTTTGCTGCCGGAGAGCCTGATCATGGAATTCATGAGTTATCTCGTGATCCTGCGGATCGGTCTTATGGGGCTTACGTTCAGTATTTATCTGAGGAAGACTTTTGGAAAGGCAGATCCGGCGGTGATCCTGTTTTCCACCTGTTATGCCCTGTCCGGCTATCTGGCAGCTTATAACTGGAATGTGATGTGGCTGGACAGCCTGATTTTATTGCCTTTGATTTTACTCGGACTGGAAAAACTGGTCAAAGAGGGAAAGTGGGTCATGTACACGGTGACCCTGGGGCTTTGCATCCTGACCAATTACTATATTTCAATTATGATCTGCATCTTCCTGGTGCTGTATTTCGGAATGCTGTTGATCACACAATACCATACCATGACGGAAGGACAGAGCCAAAAAGTAAAAACAGTATTCGGCAGGATCGGAAGATTTGCATTTGCATCTCTGCTGGCAGGAGGGCTGGCTGCGGCACTGCTGATTCCGGAGGTCTGCGCTATCTTGCGGACGGATTTTGGCAATTCGGATTTCCCCAGTAGGTTGGAATCCTATTTTTCCGTGTTTGATATGCTGGCGAGACACTGCCTGTGCGTGACCACGGAGAGAGGACTGGAACACTGGCCGAACATCTACTGTGGTGTGGCGGTATTTTTACTGGTGCCCATGTATGCACTGAATGAAAAAATATCGGTGAGAAAACGGTTCTGCAATCTGGCGCTGGCGGGATTTTTGCTGCTCAGTTTTGGAACCAATGTTCTGGATTTTTTGTGGCATGGTCTGAATTATCCGGATTCCCTGCCGGCGAGACAGTCTTTTCTTTATATTTTTCTGATCCTTGTCATGTGCTACGATGCTTTCCGGAATGTGGAGGGCACTTCTCCCAGGCAGATCATCTATGGCTATCTGGCGGCGGTGGTATTTTTACTTGCCTGTGAGAAATTCGTGGAGAGCGAGGATTTCGACACGGGTATTGAAGTGATGACGCTGGTGTTCGTTACGATCTACGGGGTGATTCTGTATCTGTACCGGACGAGGAAGAGTGAACTGACGAGGCAGGTGCTTGGCATTCTGGTGCTGGCGTGCATAGTGGCGGAGCTGAGCATCAATACATTTAATACGAGTCTGGGCACTACCGGACGAAGCGCTTATCTGGGAGACCAGGAGGATTATAAGGCATTGTATGCCCTGGCGCAGGAACAGGAGGGGGATGACTTCTTCCGTATCGAGAAGTTTACCCGCAAGACAAAAAATGACGGAACCCTGACCGGGTACCCTACGGCTTCGGTATTTTCCTCCACCATGAATTCCCGGGTCATGGATCTGTATAAGAAGCTTGGCATGCGTCACAGTAAGGTTTACTACGGATTCGACGGAGCGACGGCTTTCGTGTCGGCACTCCTGAATGTGGATTACATGTTCGGCGAATCGGATAAATACGAAAACGGTTTGTATGAGACTGTGAATAACAGTGGAGATGTTTATTTATATCATTGCAAATACACGCTGCCCTTTGGTTATGTGGCACCCACGGGCTGGAATGTTACGGACGAGATCGGCACCGGTGTGAGAGTGCAGAATCAGTTGATAGAGGATCTGGGAATCGCAGAGCCCTTACTGGACCGCGCGACCAGTGAGACTAGCGGAGACAATGTATGTATTACTGCGGACCGGGCAGGCTATTATTATGCAAGGATCAATGCCACAGGGACGAAAAAGGTGCAGGTGCTTGGGGGAACGCTGGAAACCCATACTTACGCGGATCTGAAGGATGGATCCCTTCTGTATCTGGGATATCTGCAGAAGGGAGAGCGGGTCACCCTGACCAACGGGGATGATGCGGATGAGACGCAGAAGGTATCTGCGGAAGCCTATGTACTGAATGAAGAAGTGCTGGCACAGGCAGTGGAGATACTGTCACAAGAACATCTGGAAAATGTAGCGGTGGACAGCACCCATATTTCCGGAACCTTAAGTCTGGAAGAAGCCGGCAGACTGATCCTGTCCGTGCCTTATGAGGAGGGCTGGACGGTGCAGATCGACGGAGAAAATGCAGAGCCTGAGCAGTTTGGCGATGCCCTCATGGCGTTTGATCTGGAAGCGGGAGAACATACGATACAGATGCACTATGTACCGGAAGGTCGGAATATCGGTATTCTGGTGAGTGCGGGAAGTGTACTGATCCTGTTGGGATGCGTGCTGTGTCAGAGGCGCGGTGGCAAGAGGAAAGAGTGCGATGAAGATGAACCTTCGCAAATGACATCGGACGAAACTGAGGAAAATTCTGTGAAAGAAGAGACTGGGAAGATGTAAGAGGAGATTAGTATGACGAAGAAGAGCATCAGCGATACCCTGCGGCGTACCTGCTTGATCCTGGCGGGATCTTTTATCATGGCTGTGAACTTAAAAAGCTTTGTCCGCACCGGCGGACTGATCCCCGGTGGATTCAACGGTCTGACCCGTCTGATCCAGGAGATCAGTGTACTGTTGTGGCACTGGGAGCCTCCGTTTTCTGTGATCAATTTTATTCTGAATGCCATTCCGGCTGTGATCAGTTTCAAATTTATCGGGAAAAAATTTACCGGCTATTCTTGCCTGATGATCGTGGTGAGTGGTATCCTGACAGATATTGTGCCGTCATTTCCCGTGACGGAGGATATTCTGCTGATCTCCATCTTCGGAGGACTGATCAATGCATTAGCCATCAGTCTGTGCCTGTTTGCCAATGCCACCAGCGGAGGCACCGATTTTATCGCGATTTTCCTGTCGGAGAAATACGGCATTGACTCATGGAATTATATTTTCGCCGGAAATGTGGTGATCCTTGGGATCGCCGGAGCACTGTTCGGATGGGACAAGGCGCTGTACTCCATTATTTTCCAGTACACCTCCACCCAGGTACTGCATATATTGTACAAGCGGTATCAGAAGCAGACACTGATCATCGTGACCAAACGACCGGAGGATGTCTACGAAGCCATTGCAGAGATCACGAATCACGATGCCACGCTGATCAAGGGAGAGGGCTGTTATTCCAAACAGGAATGTGATGTGCTGTATTCCGTGGTAGGACGGGATGAAGTGAATAAGGTTGTGAATACAGTGCGTAAAACCGATCCCCAGGCTTTTGTTAATATGATCCGCACAGAGAACCTGGCGGGAAGATTTTATCAGAGACCGAATGATTAAGAGTTGTAAAAAAGAGCCTGAGAGTCAGCAGCTTAACTGACACTCAGGCTTGCGTATTTTTTCGGGGAGACACCCACGGCTTTGGTGAAGGCTTTGAAGAAATTGCTGTAATCTGTGAAACCACTGCGTTCGAAGGCTTCCATGACATTACCGTTTTCGTTCAATACAGCTTTGGCGATACTGATGCGGCGGGCGGTGATGTATTTGTTGATCGTGGTGCCGGTGGCGGATTTGAAGATCCGGCAGATATAGGATTCACTTAAGTAAAACTGTCCGGCTAACTGTTCTACGGTAATGGGCTGGGAGATATTCTGGTTGATGAAGTTTAAAATATCGTCCACCTGATGGTTGTAGCGGTAGGAGCTGTCCTTGTATTCCGCGGCGTCCGCAGTATTTTCTCCGACACAGGTCTGCTCTGTGTTCCTGACGAACAGAGTGTTGAGCATGACCATCAGTTCCATGAAAGCAGCATATTCCGTAATGTCATGGGCGAATCCCTCCGCAGAGGTGATTTTGTTGATATAATAGAGGAATCGTTTTTGTTGTTCCTTATTTAATGACAGCTTATGGGAGAAAGGGGCACTGCGGTGGGTGAAACAGAAGCTTAGATCCGTATTCCTTGTGGAGATCTGTTTCATGAAGTCCGGTGCCACCGACAACACGATTCGCTCATGGACGGAATTGTCAATCTGGGTCAGCTTGTGACTTTCATACTGGTTGATGATAAAGAGATCCCCGGGGGCAATCGTATAGAAACAATTGTCGATGAGGAACTGCTTGCCGCCGCAGATGGAATAATAGATCTCATAGCAGTCATGGATATGCATGTCCATGGCTTTTTCTTCTTTGTATAAATGGGCAATGGCAAAAGTCCCGGAGGTCTTGCAATTCTCTATGGCTGTTTTACAGGAAGTAAGTTCTTCCATTCTTTCTTTCTCCTATGATGACAACGTTTAAAAAGAGCCTTGGCACAGGCAAAGCAGCATGCTATACTGATTAGGCAGACAGCTTCCGGCGTGCGAAGAACAGGCAGCAGGCGGCGAACAGGCAGACACACAGTCTGGACAGAACCTGGTGGCTGTAGCATGCGTCAATTTGGGCAACCAGTGCATCGGACAGAATCAGAAAAGGATCGTCAGCTCCTGTGGAGACATAGACACGGTTCCTGGGAAGGACCAGCGTCACATCCGCATTATGATTCAGGGTGATGTTCTCCGGTGCAAAGAAATGACAGGGATTGTATTCCTTCTGAATTACACCGGCACTGCTTACGGTGACTGTCTTAATCCCGATCAGCTGCTCACTGTGCGGGAAGTCGAGCCGAAGTCCGGTAAGATGTCCCTCAAGGGAAGCGTCTAAGAGGAAAGACACCTGCATGGTATCGGGATCAAACGTGGAAGAGATACATTTCTCCTGTGAAAAATTACCGTCGGTATCCGTGGTGTAATACAGGGAACAGCCGTCTCCTTCAAACTCTTCAAAGGTGATCCGCAGATGCAGATCCGATGCCGGATGCGGGAAACAGACAAAAATTACAGCTATAAGCAGGAGGATCAGACCACCTGCGAGATGTTTTTTAGATGGAAGATGCATGAAAAGCTCCTTACGTGCGTGGCACGGTTTTATTTAAGTTTTTTATGATTTTATCATACGGGAAAAAAAGTAAAACCGCAAGGTATTTATGAGGAAGGACAAGAGAATGGAACAAAATATGACAGAAAAAAGAAAAGGAACGGACAGGGAAGACCTGGTGGTGATCCTGTTCGGGATCCTGCTCGCCTGGCTGATCTATCAGATCGTATTAAAAGAACTTCCGGAGACGCTGTCGGACTATAACGGACATACTTATGTGTATCTGCCAATGTTTAACCATAGCACCTGGTTCCAGGGATGGAAGACGGTGCCTTACTGTCTGTGGCATCTGTGTGTGCTGGGACTGAATCATATCCTGCGAATTCCGTTGGAGGTATCGGCGGCATATGTGACCGGTGCGTTTCACTTATTTGCTTATTTTGTCCTCTACTGGATGATCCGCAGATATACGGAGCGGTTCTGTGAGAAGGCAGGAGCCTTTAAGGCTGCAATGCTCGCTTTCGGTCTGTCTGTGGCACAGGGACTGTATTTTTACTGGCTGGATGCCGGCGGACGTTTCTTAGGTATCTATTCCATGAATCCGATTCATAATCCGACCCATATGAGTGTCAGAGGCTTCGGACTGTTGTGCTTCTGCCTGGTCTACGATATCTGGGGAGCACAGAAGGATCCGGCATACCGGGGCGTCTTTTTCCCGGTGGAGAGAAGCCTGAAAAAATATTACGGCGTGCTGGCAGGAGTTCTGTTCCTGACGGCCATGTCCAAACCGGTATTCGCGGAAATGTTCGTACCGGCGGTGGGCGTGATCATGCTGTACCGGCTGTTAAAGCTCTGCGTGTGTAAGGACGAACGGAAGACGGAATATTTCAGACACTGTGTGTATACTTTTCTGTGTGCGCTGCCGGCACTGTTTTACATATTGTTACAGTTCCTGGCGTACTTTTTCTGGGGCGGAAGCTACGGGGCAGACGGCTCCTTCATGGTGACGAAGTGGATGGAAGTCTGGAGCATGTATTCCGAGAATATTATTCTGTCGGTGGCACTGGGTATGGCATTCCCTCTTCTGGTGATCCTGTTTGACGCGGCATTTTTCGTAAAGGATGACCTGGGAATCCTGGCAATCACCGGATATGTCATCGGTTTTCTGGAAGCGGCACTTTTCGGAGAGGGTGGAAGCAAGTTAAGCCATGCGGACTTTTTATGGCCCATGATGTGTGGCATGATGTTAGTGTGGGTGGCTGCAATGTTGCATCTGCTGGTACTGGAGAAGACCGAAGATGGGCGCAGGGGACAGCGGGTTGCGGTCAATGTATGCTTCTTAATATTCGGCTTTCATGTGTTGTGCGGACTGCTCTATATCCAAAACACATTGACGGTAGGATAAAAGTTCAAAATTTGCAATGTTTTATTTAAAATATGAAAAGACTTTGAGAATCTTTTCTAGTATACTGGGATCATGCAAAGAGAGAAAGCACTTGCATGATCCCTTCTTTTTTTAGAAAAAAGTAAAAAAAGGTTGGAAATGCTTACAATGATATGCTATAATGTAAGTGCTTTCATAAAAAGGTATCATTCAATGACGGCTCGCAGGCCGTCCGTTGAGGAAAGAGAGGCGTAAGGTGGAACTTAGAACAGCAGTATCACCAAGAGATGTGAAGCATTATACCACAGAGCGTCTGAGAGAAGAGTTTCTGATCCAGAATCTGTTCGTACCCGGCGAGATCAAGCTGGTGTACAGCCACATCGACAGAATCATTACAGGAGCAGCAGTACCTGTAAGCCCTATCACTCTGACCGCCGGAGATGAACTCCGTGCAGAGTATTTCTGCCAGAGAAGAGAACTGGGTGTGATCAATATCGGCGGAGCAGGTATGATTACCGTTGATGGCAAAGTGTACAAGGTAGGCTACAAGGAAGCTATGTACATTGGAATGGGCTCCAAAGAGATCATTTTCGCCAGCGAAGATGAGAAGCAGCCCGCTAAATTTTATCTGAATTCCGCTCCCGCACATAAGACTTATCCGACTGTGCTGATCAAGCCGGAAGGTACTCCCGAAGATGGTGTAGTCATTGTAAAGGATGAGAATAAAGTAGAGCTGGGCACTCTGGAGGATGCTAACCACAGGGTTATCTGCAAATATATCCTTCCCGGACAGGTAGAGAGCTGTCAGCTGGAGATGGGTATGACAAAGTTAGAGCCCGGCAGTGTATGGAACACCATGCCCTGTCATACACATGACAGACGTATGGAAGTATATCTGTATTTCGATATGCCGGAGGATGCATTTGTTATGCACTATATGGGTGAGCCCGATGAGACCCGCCATATCGTAATGCGTAATGAAGAGGCAGTTATCTCCCCCAGCTGGTCCATCCATTCCGGATGCGGTTCCAGAGCATACACCTTTATCTGGGGTATGGTTGGTGAGAATCAGGACTTCGATGACATGGACGGTGTCGACAACAGAGACCTCAAATAACATAAAGCAGTAACTTAATTAACAGTTAACATAATGTGCCGAAAGAAAATTTCGAAGCACAGTATTAAGAAAAGGAGAAAAAACAATGTCTGAATTCACTAATTTCTCACTGGAAGGTAAGGTTGCACTGGTTACCGGCGCATCTTACGGTATTGGTTTCGCTATCGCTTCCGCATACGCTGAGTGCGGTGCTACCATCTGCTTCAACGATATCAAGCAGGAACTGGTAGACAAGGGAATCGCTGCATACGCTGAGAAAGGCATCAAGGCTCACGGCTATGTATGTGACGTTACCAACGAAGAAGCAGTTAATGCTATGGTAGCTCAGATCGAGAAGGAAGTAGGCACCATCGATATCCTGGTTAACAACGCAGGCATCATCAAGAGAATCCCCATGACCGAGATGACTGCAGATCAGTTCCGTCAGGTAATCGATGTAGACCTGAATGCACCTTTCATCGTATCTAAAGCAGTTATCCCTGCAATGATCAAGAAGGGCCATGGTAAGATCATCAACATCTGTTCCATGATGTCCGAGCTGGGTCGTGAGACCGTATCTGCATACGCAGCAGCTAAGGGCGGCTTAAAGATGCTGACCAAGAACATCTGCTCCGAGTACGGTCAGTACAACATTCAGTGTAACGGCCTTGGACCCGGTTACATCGAGACTCCTCAGACGGCTCCTCTTCGTGAGATTCAGCCCGATGGCAGCAGACATCCTTTCGACCAGTTCATCTGCGCTAAGACCCCTGCTAACAGATGGTTAAAGCCTGAAGAGCTGACCGGTCCCGCTGTATTCCTTGCTTCTGAGGCATCCAATGCAGTGAACGGACACATCCTCTATGTAGATGGCGGTATCCTTGCTTACATCGGCAAACAGCCTGAATAGAGCCCGTGCAAAAGGAAAACAAAATAAATTACCCACACCAGGTCAGTCGCAGAAGAATTTCGGCGGCTGACTGTTGTGGCGTTTGGAAAAGGAGTATCTCATGAAGATAGCTTTGATCAATGAAAACAGTCAGGCTGCCAAGAATGAAATGATCTGTGCTACTCTTAAAAAAGTAGTAGAGCCCATGGGTCATGAAGTATTCAACTATGGTATGTGCGGCGCAGAGGATCCCAATTCCCTGACCTACGTACAGAACGGTATTCTGGCAGCAGTTCTTTTGAACTCCGGTGCAGCGGATTTCGTGATCACCGGATGCGGAACCGGCGAAGGTGCCATGCTTGCATGCAATTCCTTCCCCAAGGTTCTGTGCGGACATATTGAGTCCCCTCTGGATGCTTACCTGTTCTCTCAGGTAAACGACGGTAACTGTGTAGCACTTCCTTTTGCTGAGAACTTCGGCTGGGGCGGTGAACTGAATTTACAGTATACCTTTGAAAAACTGTTCTGTGCTCCCGGCGGTGGTGGATATCCCCCTGAGAGAGTGGTTCCCGAGCAGCGCAACAAGAAGATCCTGGATCAGGTAAAGGAAGTAACTCATACCGATATGGTTACTATTCTGAAGAATCTGGATCGTGAACTGGTAAAGGGCGCTTTATCCGGTGCCAAGTTTAAGGAGTATTTCTTCGCAAACTGCAAGTGCGACAAGATCGCTGAGGCAGTGAAGGAAGTACTGGCATAAAAGTATTGGTTTCATTTTGCAGAAATATTTTCGGCAGGATCTCCTGCGAAGATTTTTCACATAACTATTAGTCTATAAGACAGAAAGGTGTTATTTATGAACGCAGTATTAGAGCAAATCAGCAAAATCGGTATCGTACCGGTTGTAAAAATTGACAACGCAGCAGATGCACTTCCTCTGGCAAAGGCACTTTGTGCAGGTGGACTTCCCTGTGCAGAGGTTACCTTCCGTACCAGCGCAGCAGCAGAAGCTATCAAGATCATGACTGACAACTTCCCCAGCATGTGTGTTGGCGCAGGTACCGTTCTGAACGCAGAGCAGGTTGACGCAGCAGTAGCAGCAGGCGCTAAGTTCATCGTAAGCCCCGGCTTAAATCCCAGAACCGTTAAGTATTGTGTAGAGAAGAACATCCCTATCACTCCCGGTACTTCCAGCCCCAGCGACATCGAGCAGGCTATCGAGCTTGGCCTGGATGTAGTTAAGTTCTTCCCCGCTGAGCAGTCCGGCGGTCTGGCTAAGATCAAGGCAATGGCAGCTCCTTATGTAAACATGAAGTTCATGCCTACCGGCGGTGTAAACGCTAAGAACCTGACTTCTTACCTTGACTTCCCCAAGATCATCGCCTGCGGTGGTTCCTGGATGGTTCCCGGTGACCTGATCAACGCCGGTGAGTGGGACAAGATCGAGCAGCTGACCAGAGAAGCAGTACAGACCATGTTGGGCTTCGAACTGGCTCATGTTGGTGTTAATGCAGAGAACGAGGAAGAGGCTGTTAAGGCTGCTAACCGTTTCGCATTCATCTTCGGTATGCCCGCTAAGGTTGGCAACAGCTCCGTATTCGCAGGCTCTGCTCTGGAAGTTATGAAGACTCCTTACCTGGGCAAGAACGGCCACATCGCTGTTAAGACCAACTACATCGAGAGAGCTGTCAACTACCTGAGCACTGTTCTGGGTGTTGAGTTCAATGAAGAGTCCGCTAAGAGAGATGCCAAGGGCAACCTGAAGGCTATCTACCTGAAGGAAGAGATCGGTGGATTCGCAGTTCATCTGGTACAGAAATAAATCATAAGCAAATTTTAAGCCGTACGGTTGCAGCAACTGCATATTTCAGTTGCAGACGCGCTTCCGCTTCGGCTCTCCCGTAGCGGTACATAAGATGCCAAAGTACGGCATCTAAGTACCGACGGTCGTTTAGAGTCTGCAACTAAAACACGCAGTCACTGCAACCTGTGTATTGAAAGAAGCCTATTCTATACGATCGATAGTATAGCGCAAAGTAATAATCAATAATGTTATAGATTGAGAAAGGAATATACCAAAATGGCAAAAGTAATTACCATGGGTGAGATCATGCTGAGACTGTCCACCCCTAACAACGAGAAATTTATCCAGGCAGACGAGTTCGATATCAACTACGGCGGCGGTGAAGCTAACGTAGCAGTATCTCTGGCTAACTACGGTCATGACGCTGAGTTCGTTACCGCAGTTCCCGACAACGAGATCGGTGAATGTGCAGTAGCAGCTCTGAGAAAGTACAACGTAGAGACCAAGCACATCGCAAGATGCGGTGAGAGACTGGGTATCTACTACCTGGAGAGCGGTTCTTCCATGAGACCTTCCAAGGTTGTATACGATAGAGCACATTCCTCTATCTCTACCGCAACCGAGGCTGATTTCAACTTCGATGAGATCTTCGAAGGTGCTGACTGGTTCCACTTTACCGGTATTACCCCTGCTGTATCCGACGCTGCTGCAGAGCTGACCGAGAAGGCTCTGATCGCTGCTAAGAAGCACGGCGTAAAGGTATCCGTAGACCTGAACTTCCGTAAGAAGCTGTGGAGCTCCGAGAAGGCTCAGAAGGTTATGACCAACCTGATGAAGTACGTTGATGTATGTATCGGTAACGAAGAAGATGCTGAACTGGTACTTGGCTTCAAGCCCGGCGATACCGATGTTACCAGCGGTGAGCTGGAGCTGGCTGGTTACAAGTCCATCTTCGAGCAGATGGTTGACAAGTTCAACTTCGAGTACTGCGTATCCTCTCTGCGTGTAAGTCATTCCGCTTCCGATAACGGCTGGTCTGCTTGCATCTACTCCAGAGATACCAAGGAGTTCTATCACTCCAAAGAGTACAGCATCCATCCCATCGTTGACCGTGTAGGCGGCGGCGACTCCTTCGCAGGCGGCGTGATCTGCGGTCTGCTGGATGGCAAGAACTTCAAGGATGCTCTTGAGTACGGCGTAGCTGCATCTGCTCTGAAGCACACCATCCCCGGCGACTTCAACCTGGTATCCAGAAAAGAAGTTGAGACCCTGGCTGGCGGCGACGCTTCCGGACGTGTACAGAGATAATGTAACTGATGAATAGTTAATAAGGATCAAAACGAACTCACCTGTGTGATAACATGCAGGTGAGTTTTTCTTGCCAAAACAGAAGATATAGGATATACTTCTTCCATAAACATTTCTTATAAAAATCTATTGTCAGTGTAGGCTGATATCGGTTGTCAATTTTGCAGAGATTCCTGTGTAATTACCGGCAGAAATTAAATTTATTAGACGATTGTTTTTATTAAAAACAGGGGAAACAAAAAGGTATAGTTTTGTTGAGAGACATACCAACCGGGTGAGCCTGACGGTAATAATATCATAAGGTTAGTATAAGTACGATATTACTCTATAATATAGTAAAAAAATACATATATTAAACTTGATAAAAATACTTTACATTGATATGTTAATAATGCGTATAAATATGACATAAAAAATAGTAGAATCAGACAGAATACTAACTATATGGAGTGAGAATATGAATCTGTATTATGAATTGCTACAATACCCGGTTTTTTCCATGAAAGAAGTAAATGCCCTATATTCAAGTGAACGGACAGCACGAGCGGCATTGGAAAAACTTTTGAAAGAGAATATGGTATTAAAAATTCGAAACAAATTATACACGTGTGTCAGCGGGGAAAATGGAGGACCGGTAGCGAACAAATTTCAGATTGCCAGTGCTATCACACCATCTTCTTATGTATCCCACCATACTGCCTTTGAGTATTATGGAATTGTCGATCAGGTCTTCTATGAGGTTTATGTTGGCTCTGAGACACGTTTTCATGATTTTGAATTTGATGGATACACATATCGTTATATCAAAGAGCCGATAAAAGAAGGTATAGTTTGTCCAGAGTTTAGTGGTGGCGTGAGGGTTACAGATAAGGAGCGAACGATAGCAGATTCTATAAAGGATCTTAATCTCATCGCCGGACTGGAAGAGGTAATTTCATGTGTAGTATCTGTGAATAGTATTGATGAGACTAAAATGTTAGCTTATCTGGCTGGATATGACAGTGCCTTTTTATATCAGAAAACGGGTTTTATTTTTAGCGAATACCAGAAAGAGCTGGGCGTAAGTGATGCTTTTATAAAGATATGTAAAGACAGGAGTGGAAATTCAAAGAGATATCTGACAAACGGTATAAGTGAACCCGGATATTCAGGTGAATGGAAACTGGTATACCCAAAGAATATTAAGCAATACAGTATGGATCAATATTGGGACGATGAGAAATGATTAGAAAATTCACCTGCGTGGTAACAACCTGCAGGTGAGTTTTTTGAAACGAAGAAAATTACCCCTTATATTTTATAATATTTTCGATGATACAACAGAGCTGTTTCTGATCAGCCAATGGCTGTTCGACAATCAGATCATAGCAATTTTTGGCATCTTTATTTTTCGCATCCATGGCGTGAATATTGTAAAATAATTCATCCATAGGATATTTCAGAGCAAGACATATTTTTTCAAGGCTTTCAATCGTAATGTTTTTCTCGCCGCGTTCTACCTGCCCAATGTAGGTAGGATGCAGATCTGCCAATTCGGCAAGATACTCTTGTGTGTATCCCATATCCATGCGTCGACGGCGTAAACGTTCCCCTATACTTATAGAAATGGCACCCATAAAATTACCTCCTTGAAAAATACTATAAGTATAATAGAAAACCATAAACAGACTATTGATATTTAATATAGCAAAACGTATACTATAAATATAAAAGCAAAGATAAAAAACACTAAAAATATAGAAAAGAGGATAAGCGCAAATGATAAAATGTGAAGTCTGCGGAGGAACATTGAGTAGTGTAACGAATAATCTGTTGAAGTGTGATTATTGCGGAAAACTTTATGTACAGGGAGACGAAATTACGGAAGCTAATCCGGAACAGATCTACGAGACAGCCAATGCAAAAGCGGAAAATAATACCCAGAATTCTTTGCAGGAAGCGATAGTATTGTATACGGCGTTGGGAACATATAAAGACAGTGACATCAGAGAAATGCAATGTCGACGACAGATCGAAGAGAACCGCATCTGGGAACAGGAACAGGAACTGGAAGAGCAAAGATACCGGGAACAACAGCAAATCAAGAGAAGAAAATTAATACAAAGCATACGCAAATATGTCAAAATAGCAATGATTTCCTGTGGAGTAGCCTTGATTGTTTTTTTATCTGTCTGGGGAACGATAAAGGCGATAAACAATAAAAAGCAGAATGATTATGAAAGAGCACAGGAATTGTATGTCCAACAGCAGTATGAAGAATCTCTGCAGATATATGAAAAATTAGGAAATTATCAGGATGCAGAGCAAAAAGCCGAGATGGTCAGAACAGTATACGAGACTGTAAAAAAAGAGTACGCCCAGGGTGTGGATTATTATCAGAAAGGACTCTATGAACAGGCAATTGATCAATTGCAAACAATAGCAGGATATTCTGATGTGGCAGATTACCTGAGCGCTTCCGCAGAAGCACTTTATCAGCAGGCGGAAGAAGCTATGGCAGCAGGAGAATATTCGCAGGCGCAGCAAAAGTGTCAGGCAATTCCGGAGGATTCCGATGTCGCAACAAAAGCGAAAACATTAGCATTACAGGCCGAAGAAGCTGCAGTAGCAAAGGATCAGGAGACAAGGTATCAGCAGGCACTTAGTTACTATAACAACAGTGATTATTCCAATGCACAGGCAATGTTTATCAATCTCGGAGATTATAAGGATGCCCGTGATTATCTGAATCAGATTGGAAATTATTATTATTCAAAGGTGCAGGAAGCGTTTGAACAATCCGATTACAGGACTTGTGGAGAAATGTTGTCTTATATTGATTCTTCTGAAAAATGGATGGACTATCAGAGAGCACTGGAGCTGAAGAAGAACATTCAGACTGTTTATCGTCCGACCGTTGTGGAAGAAGCAAAAAATATCTGCCGAAGTGAAGGACAAACCCAGATGGTCAATTATGTCTATGATGTTACTTATGGATTGTTTGATGAGCAAGAAATAACTGCATTAAAAAATGAGTGTACAATTCATACGGTTAGATTAAGCGAATTGACTCCTTATGTAGAGGAGAGTACTTCAAGGTTAGATTTTATTAGTTCATCGTATGAAGATAACATGGGAAACACGTATTCAGACGGTTTAAGAGGGGACTATTGTCCGAGTCACATGCCTAAAGGAAGCAAAACATTTGCCATAGATAAGCAGTATCAATACCTGTACGGAACGGTAGCTGCACGCCCGTACTCCAATGTTACTGATGAATCTAAAGGATTTATTAATATATATGGTGATGGAAATTTAATATGGTCGGCTAATATTGACAGATATACGAAACCATATGATGTCGAAGTAAATATTGGAGAAGTTACAGATTTAAAAATTGAAATATATACAAACTATGATTCGATAAGTGTGTTATTTGCAAATATTATTTTGTCAGAATAATCATTTGGATACATGTAGGAGGAATTATAATGGCACAAATAGCAGAAGTAATCAAATATGAAGGTGATAATACAACATTCATTTGGAAACATCCGTTAGAGGATTTTAATAGTACAACGCAGCTAATCGTTCATGAATCACAGGAGGCAATTTTTTTCATGAACGGGCAGGCATTGGATCTGTTTGGACCGGGAAGATATACACTGGAAACACAGAATATTCCGCTGATTGGGAAAGCTTTAAATCGGGTAACCGGTGATCAGCTCCCTTTTCACTGTGAAGTGTATTTTATAAATAAAACGGAGCAGATGGCTGTAAAATGGGGAACAGATTCGAAAGTACAGTACATGGAGCCGCAATTTAAATTTCCGCTTTCCATAGGAGCATGCGGTGAAATGTCTCTTCGGGTCGCAGATAGCCGGAAACTGCTGTTAAAGCTGGTGGGAACGGAGAATTACCTGACACAGGCACGATTGGTCAATTACTTCAGGGCATTTCTTATGACCAGAGTGAAAACCTACATAGCGCAGACAATGCGGGAAAAAGCAATCAGTATTTTCCAAATAGACGAACATTTAACAGAATTCTCGGAAACCTTGTGCCGATTACTGACTCCTGATTTTGCGGAGTATGGAATATCGCTGGTTAAATTTTTTGTCACTGCAATATTAAAACCGGATGGTGATCCGCAATTTGAAAAATTCAAGGAAATATATTTCAGACAATATGCCGATATTGCTGAAGCAACATTGCAGGGACAGAAGGAATTGATCTATGCGCAGACAGATGCGCAGAAAACAATTATTCAATCCCAGGCGATGGCAACAAAACGTCAGCAGGAAGGCTACACTTATCAGCAGGAACAAGGCTTTGCGGTTATGGGAGATGTAGCCAGAAACGAAGGAAGCGGATCTGATTTAAGAAATGCAGCAATGGGTGTTGGAATTGGCTTTGGTGTAGGCGGAACGCTTGGTAATACAATTAATAACATCGCAAATCAGACAATGGGCGGTTTAATGGATCCGGTGCCGGCAACCAATGCAGGACAACCGGATGTGGGGATGAATTCACCCATTCCGGGAATGGTTCATTTAAAAACAGAAGAAGAGAAAAATGCTCAGGAACAGGCAGATGAAATGGCTGCATTTAATAACAGACTGCAAAAGCTATCTATGATGAAAGAAGCGGGATTGCTTTCGGATGCAGATTTTGAAGCGAAAAGACAACAGATTTTAAGTGAAATATAGGGGGAATTTGTGATGAAAGTTAAATTTAAGTTTTATCTGATTGTTTGGGTTGCCCTGCTGGTGATGTTTCATGTGGTGGTATTTGTGACACCAAATGAAATTGCGGGACTCAGCAAATTCGGTGGAGCTTTTTGGGTTGGATATGTTTTTGTTCTTGTGGCTTTTTTGTGTCAATTGGGTGTTACCTGGTATGCATGGAAGGATGATGTAGAAAAGACATTCTATCACATTCCCATGATTCAGATCAGCTATGGAACACTGATTGTCATGATGCTTATGGGCACTGCATGCATGGTGATCCCCCAATTTCCCATATGGTTAGGAATCATTTTTTGCCTTTTAATTTTGGCATTTGGCTTCATCGCTGTGGTGAAGGCTCAGGCAGCTATAGAAACAGTGGAAGAAATTGATACCAAGATAAAAAACAAGACAGTATTCATTAAGGTATTGACTGCTGATATAGAAGACCTGATGTCGCATACAGAGGATGGTAATATAACAGAAGAGTTGAAAAAAGTATATGACACAGTAAAATATTCTGACCCGGTATCAAGAGAAGCACTTTCGGGTATAGAGACACAGATTACATTAAAGGTAAATGAATTGGCAGATGCCATACAGAAAGAAGACATGGAAACGGTTAAAAATGTAGCAAAAGAATTGATTATCCTGTTAAAGGACAGAAACAAAAAATGTATGATTTTAAAATAGGATGATTATTGAAAGAGAAGGAAAATTCCATTGAGCATACAGTATTATGAATTAGCGGATAATAGATATTTGGGACTCACAATTTTTGAGGTAGCGGCTATTCCGGCTATTAATAGTTACAGTTTAAATCCAAAGGAAAGCTGTGAAAAAATAGCATGGGAGTTTCAACAGATATTGTCGGAAAGCTATAAAATGATACAACAGGATATCTGTATAGAAGTGCTGTGGATTACGGAAAAAGTAAGGAATCAGGCATTCCAATCCAAAATACATATTTATTTTGTACTACGTAAGCTGGGAACGGATAAAGTGCAGATTACCTATGAATTGGAAAACCTTAAAAAGAATCTAAGTACCTCTTTATCTTTATTACAGTATGGACTGGAGTCCGGAGAAGATACAGAACGTGTTTTACAAAACCTGGTCGGACAGATAAATGATAGTTGTGTTTATTCCGTGGAGAAAGGTGAAAAATGTATTGGAAATGCAAATTCATTATATCCGTACTATTATAGTGACGTAATTCCAAATAATAATTTTTATAATTTTAGTACACTGATTGCAACTATGTGTCAACAGGAAAACTGTTGTGTAAGCTTTCAGCTTTTTCCTACGCAATATAATGCTTCGGAATTATACATGCTCAATGAAGTATCAGGGGAACTTGGGCGGATTTCTTCCGGAATGATGGTAAATCGGGAAATGTACAGGGACGTTGCGGCAGCTGAACCATGGAAGGTATACAGCTATTATAATGAACACAGGAATGCCCCTTGTTTTTTGTATAATATTTTAACTTTTGGGGACAAGGCTTGTTGCGCAGCATTGGCTACAAAATTGGTCAGTCTTTTGCAGAGTGGTGAGGAGAAAATTGTAGCCTGTGATCCTGTTTGTATAGACTTATCAGGAGAAAAGATATCTCTGAAACAGCAGTTCCCTTATTATGTATGGAATGTAAATACCAAATTGTTGTATTACTATCGCAACAGGCAATTGCAGGAAACAGTTCCACTGGCAAAAAATATGTTCCGACTGCCGTTTATTGTTACGGCGGAGGAAGCAGTTGCTTTTTTCCGGCTGCCATTATACGAGAAAACAATGACGGCATTAAAGAACAACCAGATAGTACAACCGCAGGAGCAGTTCGAAAGGGATGTGGTTGATGAGAACAATATACAGATCGGCAGACTTATTACGAATGATAATACGCAGATTGTGATAGGGTGTCCGGGAAAAGCATTTACAAAACATGCATTGATTGTTGGAACGCCCGGAGTAGGTAAGACAACCTTTTCCGTGAATCTGTTATTGCAATTTTGGAAAAAGAAAATCCCTTTTCTGGCAATTGAACCGACTAAGGCAGAGTATCGCGCCATGATAGATGCTATTCCTGAACTTCAGATTTTTACACCGGGTAATAATATCGTGTCACCTTTTATAATGAATCCGTTTATTCCACCAAAGGGGATAAGATTGGAACAATACATTCCGAGCCTGATTAGTGCCTTTAAAGCCGCTTTTCAGATGCAATCTCCATTGGATATGTTTTTTTTAAAGGCTGTCAGAGTGTGTTATATGAAGTACGGATGGAAAGATTACAGCCGGACAGGAGATGCAGACGTTACCTTATTCGGTTTGCAGGAATTCATTATTGAGTTCAAAGAACTAATGAAGAGCACAAATTACAGTAAAGATGTAAAGGGAAATATTGAGAGTGCCGGACTGGTTAGACTTACTAATCTGATAGAGCAGAATAGCAATATTTATGACAATATTCATACGATCCCTTTAGAAGATTTACTTACGAAACCTACGGTATTAGAACTGAATTCAATTGATAATGCGGAACAGAAATCATTGATTATGGCATTACTTTTGATCAATATATGTCTTTACACGAAACATAATCAGTCAGGAGATGGCGAGCTGAAAAATGTGATACTGATAGATGAAGCGCATGTGCTGTTAGGAGGCGGCGCTGATTCAGGAGATGGTACAGGTAATTCTCAGGCTGTGACAGTGAAAGCTTTGCAGGATATGATCGCGGAGATCAGATCGTATGGTACCGGCATTATTATTGCGGATCAGTCACCAACCAAGGTGAGCAGGGAGGTCGTCGCAAATACGGATATAAAAGTATCGTTCCGGTTAGTACAATCAATGGAAAAAGAATTGATTGCAGACAGTACTAACATGGGAGAGGATGAGCAGAAGAGACTATCTAAATTAAAAACAGGCGAGGCATATGTATATTATAGCAAGCTAGAGACACCACAGCTGGTAATGACAGAGGATGTTAGAAAAAAAGAGAGAATCCGGCTTAGCGTTTTGGACGAAGAAGTGGCGGAGAGATCTAGATATTGGAAAGAACATAAGAAGTTATTTCGCCCCTACACAGAATGTGAAGAATGTAGATTCTGCAGTGAAAAGTGTGAATTTAGAATCAGATCGATTGCGGATCATATTGCCGGAATCGCATTGGAAAAGTATAGGACGTCTTTGAACGAAACAGCCAATATCCGCAAGCTGATTTTTCATTTAGAGGAACTCATGAAAGCAGAGTGGGATAAATATCCTGAGGCAAACAGAATGCATCTTGTAGCCTGTACAAAAATAAAACTGTATCGTAAGTGCACAATGGAATTTTCATTTAATTTAACAGAAAAAGAAAAGAGACTAATTTTGTACACGGAAGCGGAATAAGTACATGAATCGAAGGAGAAAGATATGGGGAAATTTGATACCGACAGCGGAATTGATACTACGGATGAGTGTGATATGGAAACAGCTGAAGTTTCGGAAAATGTGGATACAGATGAGAATACAGATTCAGAAACAAATGAACTGGAGGAATATGACGTTCCTGCAATAACGGAGGAAATCGAAAATGCAACAGGTTCTGCCGAATTAGAAGAGTGGCCGGAACCGGAGATGACACTTACACAAGAGGAATTTAATGGAATACTGGAGAATGAGACGGATACAGATAGACTAAGAAATTTGCGAGATCTGGTGACCGGTGGGCAGATAGGGGTCGAAATGGAGGAGCCGGAAAATCTTGAAGAAGAGACGGAACCCGAACTGATTCTTGGAGAAGAGGAATTTAATGAAATACTGGAAAATGAAACGGACACAGAGAGACTAAGAAATTTGCGAGATCTGGTGACCGGTGGGCAGATAGGGGTCGAAATGGAAGAACCGGAGGAATTAGAGGATCTGGCGCTAGAGGACAATCCAATCGTGGAAACTTGTGAGGAAGTAGACGAAGAACAAGTAGAGGATGCAGCGGATGTAGAAGAAATAAATGAAAATAATATTGATTATAATGAAATATATGAGGAAATAAACCGTGAATCACTGGAACAGGGGTTTGAGAATGTTGAAATAGAGGAAGATCCGGAGCGACTGGAAGATTCGCTGTCTGATTTTGAAGAGACTAATTGGGAAAATCTGTCATTAGACGAACAGAAAGCAAGTATGGAAAAATTAGCTGATTATGTCACGGATGTAGTCGGATTAGACAATCCACCGCAAATAGAATATTATAATAATGAACAAAATGGAGATTATGGTGGATTCGATCCGACAACGAATACATTACGTGTGAACGAATATATGTTATATAATTCAGAAGAGGCAGCAGACACGGTTGCACATGAATTATGGCATGCTTATCAGCAGGAAAGAGCCATGAATCCCCAAACAGCTAGGGATTATCAGTATCAATATAATTTTGAAAATTATATTCCGGCAAGCTTAGATCAGGAAGGGTATCAAAATCAGTTAATAGAAGCGGAAGCAAGAGCGTTTGCATCGCAGTTTAAGGATAAGCTGGCAGAGATGAAAGGACGGCAAGAATAATGAATGAGATATTTTATCAATATTTTATAGAAAAAGGTGTTTCAGATATTATAGCAAAAAAATTAGTAAATAAAATAACTAAATATGAGGATATAGCAGGTGAGTTCAAAAGAAGTATTTCCGAGAAGGATTATCCACAGGAAAAATCTATAAAAATTCATGGTTATACGGCAGCGGACATAAGTAGGCTTGCGCCGCATATGGGTATGGGAGGCGTATACAATTTTCTTGTATTACTTAGAGAGAATCCAGAGGAAGCAGAAAAGATTATTTCTGAGAACTTTCCAAGGAAATAGGAATATGAAAATTTTTTGAAGTGTCTGTATGGAAATATTAATGTGCTTGAATAAGTAGATATATCACAAGTGATATATCGTAAAAAACAGTTGATTATTTAATGCTGCTGTATATACTAATATTTAGAAGTAAATATTTGCCGCTTGCTGATGGTGCGGGATAGAAATAATTCAGTTCGTAAATGAAGCCGCTTGCTATACAGTTGGGATAAAAATAGTATAGTTCGTAAAAAAATCCCCATCAGTATCTGCAGATGGGGATTTTTCTTGCCAAAACAGAACTTATAGGATATACTTTCTGTGTAATATTATTTCTTAGAATTTCTATTTTCAGCGTATGCTGATGTCGTCTATCGATTTTGCAGAATTCCTGCGTGATTTCCGGGCAGAAATTAAATTTATTAGACGAATGCTTTTATTATTTTGAATTTTGTTCAAAATATATGCAACTTGACAATACATCAAATTTGATGTAAACTGATAATGGTGTAAAAGGAGAGCACAAATGAATCGATCTTTTATTGAAGTACCAACGTTTACCGCTAAGTGGCGGGAGTTGGGATTGACGGATGAAGATTTAAGAGAATTACAGAAAGTGTTATTACAGAATCCGAAAAAAGGGGATTCTATAGTAGGAACAGGTGGATTAAGAAAAATACGTATTCCCATGGAGAACAGAGGAAAGGGAAAACGTGGCGGAGCCAGAGTATTATATGTTGACGTGGAGATAAAAGAATTAATCTATTTAATCAATGTATATAGCAAGGATGAAAAAGATGACCTGTCGGAGGAAGAGAAAAAGGCATTTAAGGCGGTTATTAAATTCTTGAAGGAGGAATGATCGTGAGCAAATTTTTTGATGAAACCATGCAGGGATTATTGGAAGCTGCGGAAATTGCAAAAGGCAATATTCCGTTAACGGAGCGGGAAAATATGCCGGCTCCCACATTTTATGTTGCGGATAATGATAAAGAACTTGTAGATAAGATTATTGAAATACGCAAGAAGGAAAAGATTTCACAAGCGGAACTTGCTGAAATGACGGAAAACTCCCAACAGGCTATTTCGAGATTTGAGCATAAAACGCATAGTCCGTCAATGAAGTTATTTTTCAGCATTATAACAGCCCTGGGATATGAGGTACAACTTGTCAAAAAGGCAGAAAAGTAAAAGCTAAATAAGTATGAGCCGTCTCCCGTATCCGGGAGGCGGCTCGTTTGACATCTTATGATCTGAAGATTTAGCTTTCGCTGTATTTCTCTTCGCAGTATTTGCAGCGGTAGATCTCTTTTTTCTCATCGGAGAGGACGAATACGTGGGGCAGTCCCTGCTCGATGGAAGTGATACATCTGGGGTTGCGGCATTTGATGACGTTTTTGATATGTTTGGGAAGTACCAGTTCCTTCTTCTCTACAATCTCGCCGTTTTTGATGACATTGACGGTGATGTTGTGGTCGATGAATGCCAGTACATCCAGATCCAGCATATTGATGTCACATTCTACTTTCAGAATGTCTTTTTTGCCCATTTTTCCGCTGCGGGCGTTTTTGATGATAGCAACGGTGCAGTCTAACTTATCCAGCTGAAGGTGCTCATAGATCGAGAGACTTTTTCCGGCTTTGATATGATCGAGGACGAAGCCCTCTTCGATTTTTCCTACATTTAACATAGTAATCTCCATTCTGCAGGCACAGAGTGCTGCGTATGTTAACTTTAATATACGAATTCATAAGATAATTTTGCGGTCAGATGCCGGAAAATTATGCCAGACCCAGCAAAGTCAGGATCAGAGCCATACGGACGTAGACGCCGAACTGTGCCTGTTTGAAATAGGCGGCTCTGGGATCGTCATCGATCTCCACGGAGATCTCATTGACTCTGGGAAGGGGATGCAGCACCAGCATGTCGGGCTTCGCCAGTTCCATTTTTTCCGGGGTCAGTACATAGAAATCTTTCAGGCGGACGTAATCCTCTTCGTTGAAGAAACGTTCCTTCTGTACACGGGTCATGTATAAGAGATCAAGTTCCGGCATCACATCTTCGAGACGGATGACTTCCTGGAAAGGAATGCCTTTCTCACGGAGCATGTCGGTGACATAGTCGGGGATCTTCAGTTCTTCGGGAGAGATGAAGATGAATTTGATGCCTTCATAGCGCACCAGTGCGTTGATCAGGGAGTGTACGGTACGACCGAATTTCAGGTCACCGCACAGACCGATGGTAAAATTATTCAGATCGCCGTGGAGGCTGCGGATGGTCTGCAGGTCGGTCAGGGTCTGGGTGGGATGCTGATGTCCACCGTCACCGGCATTGATCACGGGGATCAGGGATTTCTCTGCGGCTACCATGGGAGCACCTTCCTTGGGATGGCGCATAGCGCAGATGTCCGCATAGCAGGAGATGATGCGGATGGTATCGGATACACTTTCTCCCTTGGATGCGGAAGAGCAGGAAGCATCGGAGAAACCGATGACTCTGCCGCCTAAACGGGTCATGGCGGATTCAAAGCTCAGACGCGTACGTGTGCTGGGCTCGTAGAAGCAGGTGGCGAGGATCTTGCCGTCACATTTGTGGGCGTATTTGGCGGGATCCTTCTCAATGTCGTCTGCCAGAGCGAACAGCTTGTCCAGTTCCTCAACAGAGAAATCAAGTGGGTTCATCAAGTGTCTCATTTTTTCATTTCCTCATTTCTGCGCTGCTATTTTCGACACAGTGACTGTACGGAATAGGAGAATCCGTGCTCGCTTGCGTATGCGACATCATAAGAATACAGCGCTTTTCTTATGATGCGGGTAGAAACAGGGTCCGCAAAAAGCGGACAGATCATACCCTGACCAGAAAAAAGTCGAAGAGGAAAAACTCTTCGACTTTAAAATTACTGTTGATAAGATAACAGATCCGTTACGGGTTTCCGTTTGGGAGCAACGGGTGCTTCTGCAGGATAACCAATGGGGATCAGTGCGATCAGATCCTGATTTTCAGGAATCTCAAGGAGATCAGCAGCTTCCTGCTGATCGAAAATACCCATGATCACGGTGCCAAGACCCTGCTCGTAAGCAGCCAGGCAAAAAGCTTCGCTGGCAACACCGGCATCGAACATCTGCCATGCATCGCCTCTCTGGGTAGTGAAGGAGCCGTCTCTCTCGAAACCGCTTCTGCCCTTGATCACGGTTACTGCAACGACCATGGGAGCATTCTCCATGATCTTACCATTACCGGGGAAGGAGGAAGTACATGCTGCCAGTTTCGCTTTCTTTTCGCCTTCCACAGCGATATAACGAACGATTTGCGTATGCTTCCAGCTGGGAGCATAAGAAGCTGTCTCTACGATCTGAGCCAGAAGCTCATGAGATACCGGTTGATCCGTATACTGACGGATGCTTCTGCGGCCTGTGATACATTCTTTTGCGGTCATTGTTTATCCTCCTGTATTTTTGCATTTGTAATATAATAGCATTTCTGAAGGGTAGAATCAAGCAGGAAAAAGTGAAAAAATATATAAAATTTGTATGACTATGACAGAAAGGTTTTGCATTCCCGGATAGGATATCATATAATGAGGCAAAGAGAACTATACCGAAGAAGCGGATCGTGTAAAGCCGGTTCCACTGTACGTTACAGATGGCTGTGGGACATCGGACCAGGCAATAAAAGGAGGGCACTATGTCAGTTGAATTTGTGGAAAAGAAGCGCTGGTTATTTTTAGGATTACCTTTTACTTTTACCAAGTATGTGATCAAAGAGGATATGATCACTGTGGATACGGGTGTGTTCACCAAGGTGGAGAATGACTGCTATATGTACAAGGTACAGGATGTGGAGCATACGGCAAGTATCTGGGAGAGAATGGTAGGACTTGGTAGCATTGTCTGTTATACCGGTGATACTACGCATCCCAAACTGTTGATTGAGCATATCCGTAACTCCAAGCAGATCAAGGAATTTATTTTGAAGGAATCAGAGGAAGCCAGATTGAAGCGCAGAACCGTGAACATGCTGGATATCGGTTCCGGAGAGCTCGGGGATATTGACGACTTACAGTAATAGAAGAAACAAGTATACATGTGTATAAGAGACGGGACCTTCCGGGGTCCTGTTTTTTCGGGAGAAGAGATTTATGGAACTTGATATGACGAAGGGCAGTCCTTCTAAGCTGATTACGAAATTTATCATTCCTATTGTCATAGGTAATATTTTCCAACAGTTATACAGTATGGTGGATACCATTATCGTGGGTCGATTCGTAGGTGTAGATGCATTGGCGGCAGTAGGAGCCACCGGGTCGGTAAGCTTCCTGATCCTGGGATTTACCCAGGGACTGACCACCGGATTTACTGTGCTGACGGCACAACGCTTCGGAGCCGGGGACCGGGAGGGTATGCGCAAAAGTATCGGAAGCGCAGCCATCCTGTCGGTGATCGTGACGATCGTGATGACGGCAGTCAGTATGGTCGGCATGGACAGCCTGCTTCGGGTGATGAATACTCCGGAAGATATTTTCGATATGACGAAGGAATACATTATGATCATCTGTGCGGGAATTGCCTGCAATGTATTGTATAACCTGCTGTCCAGTATCCTGCGTGCCATCGGCAACAGTGTGGTGCCGTTAGTATTGCTGGTGATCGCTTCGGTGACGAATATTGTCCTGGACTATGTACTGATCGTTTACGGTCATATGGGAGTGGGCGGTGCAGCTTATGCTACCATCATTTCTCAGGGATTATCCGGTGTACTGTGTCTGATTTATATTATTAAGAGCGTACCTACACTGCATATCCGTCCGGAGCATTGCAGACTGGAAAGTCAGTGTGTGAAAAATCAGTTGACCGTGGGAATTCCCATGGCATTGCAGTTTTCCATTACTGCTATCGGCACCATTCTGGTACAGGCAGCACTGAATCTGCTGGGTTCTACCGTGGTGGCATCTTATTCTGTCTCCTGCAAGGTGGAGCAGCTGGTGACACAGCCCTTTGCCGCAATGGGTGTGACTATGGCAACTTACTGTGCACAGAACCGCGGTATCAATGATCTGGACCGTATACGGAAGGGCGTGAAAGCTGCCAATATCATGTCCGGTGTCTATGCGGTGCTTGTCTACGGACTGGTATATATAGCGCTTCCTTATATTGTACCGCTGTTTATCTCCGAACAGGTTGAGATGGTATGTGGATATGCCAGAACGTATATTACGATCTGTGGCATGTTCTTCATTCCACTGGGAATGATATTTATCTTCCGCAATGCGTTGCAGGGCTGTGGCTTCGGCTTCATGCCCATGATGGGCGGTGTGGTGGAGCTGTTGAGCCGTGGTATTGTGGCTTTTGTGGCAGCGCATCTGATGAGTTATGTGGGTGTGTGCTTTGCCAATGCCTCAGCCTGGCTGACTGCAGGTATTTTCCTCTGGATCGCTTATCATTTCCTTATGAAGAAGATGGTGCGGGACAAAAAGGCACATGAGGAACGGATGCTGGCGGAAGCAATGCAGTAATGCAGTAAAACGGCTCAGGGCAGGATCTTTTCAAAAAACAGTCCTGCCAGGAACCACCAGGGAGCATAGTCCAGCCGGATGATCCGATGGATGTGGAAACGGCTTTTGCCATAATCCCAGGGACAGAGATTATACTTCCACAATAGGCGCCCAGTGAGATATTCCACGGTGAAGATCATTGCCATATAGAACAGCCCGCGCCTGGGACGACTGATGTGCAGGTGCTCAAAAAGCCGTTTGAAGGGTGCAATCAGGCAGGCGGAGCCGTAGATGGGGAACATCCACAGAGAAGTATTACCGGTAAGGCGCAGATCCCTGCGCCGAAGGGAGTGCAGCGCTGTGAACAGGATCTCTATGCACCAGCCACACAGTCCGCATAGGAGAAAACTCCTGCCAAAGGTTTTAAAAGAGTTTGCAATGGATTTTGTCATTTTCATGGACATAGTATATGAAATTTTCAGCGTATGATACGGGAGAGATTGCCATGAACTATCAGGAAGCAATGAAATATATGGAAAAAGTGGGAACTTACGGCATCGTTCCGGGGCTGGACAGCATCCGGGAATTGTGCAGAAGACTGGGAAATCCGCAGGATGAATTGAAATTTGTGCACATTGCGGGAACCAACGGAAAAGGATCCACACTTGCTTATATTTCCAGTATCTTACAGGCGGGCGGATACCGCGTTGGTAAATATATATCACCTGTTATTATTGATTATTGTGAAAAAATTCAGATTGGAAAGCAGAAGATCACGCATAAGGATCTGTGTGAAGGACTGGAGATCATAAAAAAGCATTGTGATGCTATGGTAAGTGACGGTTTCCATCATCCGACGCCTTTTGAGATCGAGACGGCACTTGGCTTTTGGTATTTCCGGGAAAAGCAGTGTGATATCGTCGTACTGGAGACCGGTATGGGAGGCAGGGAGGATGCTACAAATCTGATCACTACCACGCAGGTGGCGGTACTGGCTTCTATCGGTATGGATCATATGAAATTCTTAGGTAACAGTCTGGAGGAGATCGCAGAACACAAGACTGGAATCTGTAAACCGGGATGTCAGGTGGTCTCCATGCGGCAAAAAGAAGCGGCACAGAAGGTTGTGGAGCAGACGGCGGCAGAACTTGGCTGCATACTGACCATCGCAGATGCGGCAAATGCAAAGCATGTGAAATACGGAATGAAAAAGCAGACCTTCGATTATGGAAATTATAAAAAGCTGGAGATCACCCTTGCGGGGAAATTCCAGGTCGCAAATGCTGTGCTGGCGCTGGAAGCGGTGCAGGCCTTGGAAAAATGTGGTTATGAGATCAAAGAGACTGCCATTCGGAAAGGGCTGAGGGAGACTGTCTGGGTCGGACGCCTGCAAATACTGGAAGAACACCCGTTATTTATAGTAGACGGTGCACATAACGAGGATGCAGCCGCAAAACTTGCGGATTCCATAGAATTCTACTTTACAAATAAAAGAATTATCTATATAATGGGAATGTTAAAGGACAAGGAAGTGGACCGTGTGATCGCGCTGACAGAGAGGTATGCGGATCAGATTCTCACGGTGACACCTCCGGACAATCCCAGAGCCATGCATGCTTATGATCTGGCAACAGAGGTGGCAAAGGTCCACCCGGACGTGACGGCGGTGGACAGCCTGGAAGAGGCAGTGGAGCTTAGTCACCTGCTGGCAGGACGGGATGATGTGATATTGTGCTTCGGCTCTCTCTCTTATCTGGGAAGAATTCTGAAGCTCATGGAGAAGAGACAGACAGCAGGGAATAAACGGAAAGCGAAGCGGTGAAAATGGTAGATCAGAAGAAAGTACAGGAAGCAATAAAGCTTTTACTGGAAGGAATCGGGGAAGATACCGATAGAGAAGGACTGAAGGAGACACCGGAGCGGATCGGCAGGATGTATGAAGAGATCTGCGGCGGTATGGATCAGGATGCGGGAGAACATCTGTCGAAGGTATTCTCCGTAGACAATAACGAGATGGTACTTGAGAAGGATATTACCTTCTATTCTATGTGTGAGCATCATCTGATGCCTTTTTACGGCAAAGCCCATGTTGCGTATATCCCCGATGGCAAGGTTGTGGGTCTGAGTAAGCTTGCCAGGACGGTGGATGTATATGCCAGAAGATTACAGATCCAGGAGCGGATGACGGCGCAGATCGCGGACGATATCATGAAATATCTGGCACCGCAGGGAGTTATGGTAATGTTGGAAGCGGAGCATATGTGCATGACCATGCGCGGGATCAAAAAGCCCGGCAGCCAGACTGTTACCATGGTGACAAGAGGAGTCTTTGCGGAGAATAAGGAATTGCAGGACAGATTTTTACAGCTGGTGAACCGTTAGACATTACGGATGCGTAAGAAAGCTGTTAAGAGACCGGAACAAAATGGTGGAGACTTTGATGGATAGAATTGATAAAATATTAAATCACGATTTGTTTTTATATCATTTAGGACGAAACAATGCGGCAGAAGCAGACAGACGCTTCTGCCGTCATAGTATGGTACATTTTCTGGATGTAGCCAGGATCGGTACGATCATAGCGCTGGAGGAAGGGCTTAAGATCGACCGGGAATGGATCTATGCGGCGGCACTGCTTCACGATTGCGGGAAGCATGAGCAATACGAGAATGGCACGCCGCATGAGCAGGCCAGCGCCCGGATCGCACCGGAGATTCTGAAGGCTTGTGGATTCGATGATGAAGAAACGGGTGTTATTGTAACGGCAATCTCCAGACACCGGGATCCCGAGGCGGCGAGGGAAAAGAATCTAAACGGCATTCTATACCGGGCGGATAAGGCAAGCCGTGCCTGCTTTGCCTGCGATGCAAAGAAGGATTGCAACTGGAAAGATGGCAAGAAGAACCTGACCATTCAGTATTGATTGGTGTCGGGAACATCATAAATAATATGTAACTATTCAGAACCCCATTCGCAAAACCGCCTCTGCGAGGCTTTCCTTTTGCTCATGTGGTTACTTCGCCCTATAAAGATTATCAATTGCTCTTACGAATGCAAGCATTCGACGCTCATTTGATAATCTTTACATGGCTCTGAATAGTTACAATAATATTAAGAAACGTGGGGAGAAGACAAATGAAGATTGGCAACAGAGAGTTTCAGACCAAGGGACATACTTATGTAATGGGAATCCTGAATGTGACCCCGGATTCTTTTTCCGACGGAGGAAAGTGGAATGACAGAGACCGGGCATTGAAGCATGTGGAAGAAATGATCGCTGAGGGGATGGATATTGTGGATATCGGCGGAGAATCCACCAGACCGTGGGGTTATACCCTGTTATCTGATGAGGAGGAGATTGCCAGAGTCGTACCCATGATCGAGTCGGTGAAGGCAAATTTTGACATTCCCATTTCCCTGGACACCTACAAAAGCGGTGTGGCAGAGGCGGGAATCCGTGCGGGGGCGAATCTCATCAATGATATCTGGGGCTTGAAATATGATAATCGTATGGCAGAGGTCATTGCGAAGAGCGGTCTGCCCTGTTGTCTGATGCATAACCGTAAAGAAGCGGATTATCGGGATTTCATGCAGGATGTGGCAGCGGATCTGGCGGACACGATCCATTTGGCGGAAGCGGCAGGCATCGCGGATGAGAAGATCATCTTAGACCCCGGGGTGGGCTTCGGCAAGACCTATGAGAACAATCTGGAGATCATCAACTGTCTGGAAGAACTGAATATGTTCGGTTATCCGTTGCTTTTAGGATGCAGCCGCAAATCCGTGATCGGACTGACACTGGATCTGCCGGTGACAGAGAGAGTAGAGGGGACGCTTGTGACCACCATGTTCGGTGTGCAGAAGGGATGCATGTTCGTCCGTGTGCATGATGTGAAGGAAAATGTCCGCACCATTAAAATGTGTGAAGCCATTTTAAACAGCAGCAAATGATATTTTGCGAAGAAGCGTTGGGAAAGGCGGAGTCGGCAAATGAAAAAAGGCACTTATGAGGACCAGATCCGTATCGAAGAATTGGAAGTATACGCGCATCACGGCGTATATCCGGAAGAAAATGAAAAAGGACAGCATTTTTATGTGAATGCCACGTTATATACGAATACCCGTCCGGCAGGACTGGCGGATGACTTAAGTCTCTCCACCAATTACGGAGAGGTCTGTCAGTTTATCACGGAGTTCATGCAGCAGCATACTTTTCAATTGATCGAAACGGTGGCGGAGCGGACTGCTTACGAAGTATTACAGCATTTTCCGCTGGTACAGGGACTGGATCTGGAGATCCGCAAACCCGAGGCTCCGATCCCGTTACCCTTTGGCAGTGTGTCTGTGGCGATTCACAGGGAATGGCACGAAGCCTATATTGCCGTGGGTTCCAATATGGGAGACAGCAGAGAGCATATCGCGCAGGCACTGGGACAGCTTAAGAATAGTAAAGATATCAGAGTAGAAAAGGTATCGGAGCTTTTGGAGACACTGCCTTATGGCGTTGTGGAACAGGATAACTTCGTAAACGGAATGTTTGAGATCCGGACACTGTTTGCACCGGAAGAATTGCTTCGGGAATTGCATAGAATCGAAGCCACCGAAGGAAGGGAGCGTAAGATTCACTGGGGACCCCGGACACTGGATCTGGATATTATCTTCTATGATGATCTGGTGTATGCTTCCGATGATCTGGTGATCCCACATATCGATATGGAGAATCGTTATTTTGTACTGAAGCCCCTGAGTGAGCTGGCACCGAATTTCCGTCATCCCATTACGCATAAGACCGTAACACAGATGCTGTCGGAACTCCCTAGTGAGCTTACGGAAGGAAACGAAGCGTAAAACGGGCACAGAGACCGATGAACAGACCGGTCACCAGACCGCTTAACAGTAAAAACGGCAGAAAGACCAGCACAGCGGGAACAGAAGTCAGTAAAAACGCAACACCGATCTGCCCCAGATTATGAAAAACAGCTCCGGTCATACTTGCAAGGAACAGATAATGTCCATGCAACAGCCGCTTTACAAATACCATTGCCAGGAGGCACAGGAGGCCACCGGAGAGGCTGTATAGGAGACTGATGGCCTGACCGAAGAACAGGGTTGCTAGAAGAATCCGCACCAGAAGCACGAAAAAAGCATCTTTTGCGGAATATTTCCATAGAACAACAAGTGTTATTATATTGGCAAGCCCCAGCTTAATGCCCGGGATCGGAACAATGGGGGGCAGAGCACTTTCCACGGCATACAGCGCAAGCGCAATGGCAGAGAGCAGGGAAAGCGTCGTCAGTTTTTTGGTAGCTAAGGGTGGTTTCATAATCATCTCCGTATCATCTCCGTGTTTTTGCAATTCATAAACACGGTGCAGGCAAAAGGATCTTCTATCAATAGGTCACGCCGTCCGGGACGAGCGTCGTGTCATCCACACAGACATCCCCTTCCCTTACCCGGATCACCAGCCGGTTGGGCAGACAGGTGATGGGAAGCAGGGAAGTGCTGATAAATCCCTGATGCACACAGATCTGATCCGGACAAGTGGCAGAGATAATGGCGATGCTGCCCGGACGGACGCAGACGGTGTTCGAGGCACTGTTTTCTCCCGGAACTTCAAAGGTATATTCGTCAGTCACTGTGTCCAGACGGATGGTCTCAAGTAATTCACCGCTTTGATAAATATCAGCATAGAGCGCCTGACCGTTTCCGGTGGAACTGTGGGAGACCGCATAGATCCGGATTCCGCAAAGAATGGCTATTACAAGCAGAACTGCTGCAAGGAGAACTGCTTTTTTTCGATCATTTATGGAAGCATTCATAGGAATAAGGAACTCCTTTCGATGAGAACAGTATAGCAAAAGGAATGTAAAAAATGAAGAAGTATTTGAAAATGCCCCGGGCGGTGCGCCTGGCAACGCTTTTTGCAATGATCCCGGCGCTTTTTCTGGGAGGCTGCGGACAGCAGACCAAATGCGAAAAAAGCATAGATACCGCCATGGGAACCGTGATCTCCCAGACCGTTTACGTGACCGGAAATTCCCAGACTGCAACGAACGGAAAAACAGATGAAAAGGTAACGGACGTTGTTTTGCAGAAATTAAACAGCCTGGAACAACAGGAACTTTCCTGGCGGTTGGATAGTGCGGAAGTGGCGAAGATCAATGCAGCCGCCGGAAAAGGGCAGATACAGGTCTCCACTGCGATGGCAGGCTGGCTGGAACGGTGCCTGCAGATCTCGGAACAGACAGGTGGGGCTTTCGATGTGAGCATCGGTAAGCTCAGCCGACTGTGGGACATTGATACCTGGTCGGCGGCAGATGATCCGCAGGATTATGAACTTCCGGGGCGGGAGGAAATAGAACAGGCACGCGCTTTGGCAGGCTGGCAGCAGATGATATTGGAACAGCGGACGGACAGTACGGCGGTGAGTATTCCGGCGGGAATGCAGATAGACCTCGGAGCAGTGGGAAAAGGGGTGGCACTGGATGAGATCCGCAAGACCCTGGAGGAACATCCTAAGGTAAGCGGAGCTGTGATCTCTGTGGGAGGCAGCATTTTAACCTACGGAAGCAAGCCGGAGGGCGGAGCCTGGCAGATTGCGGTGACAGATCCACAGGATCCTTCGCAAAGTGTGGGAGTGCTGACGCTGGCTGGCGGGTACTGTGTATCCACCTCTGGAGATTACGAGCGGTATGTGGAGGTGGATGGTGTCAGATATCATCATATATTGGATCCCAGGACCGGTTTCCCCGCACGCAGCGATGTAGCGGGCGTTACCATCGTGACAACGGACGGATTTTTAAGTGATGCGCTGTCTACTGCCTGCTTTGTATTAGGATCAGAGGAAGGGCAGAAGCTCCTGGAAAAATACGATGCGGAAGGACTGTTCATCGACCATGCGGGAACGATTACCATGACAGAGGGGATGCGGCAATATTTTCATTTGTCGAATTCACAGAAATAGTGTATAGTAAATATAGTCAACCATAGATAACAGCAGGTGCGGCAGGCATCTGCTGATACAGCAATGATAATGGAGAATACGATGGAAGAGAAGAATAGTTATCTCTCCGCTGATCCGGAGACCATAAGACAGATCGATGAGAAGATGCCGCCGGAAGAGGAACTTCAGGATCTGGCAGAGTTTTTCAAAGTGTTTGGAGATGCAACGAGATTAAAAATTTTGTCGGTACTGTTGTGTTCTGAGATGTGCGTGTATGATATTGCCACGCTGCTTGGCATGTCCCAGTCCGCTATTTCTCATCAGCTGCGGGTATTGAAGCAGATGGATCTGGTGAAGAACCGCAGAGATGGCAAGACGATTTTTTATGCGTTGGCAGATGATCATATCATCACGATTCTGAATCAAGGTCTGAATCATATCGAAGAAGGTTAAAAAGAGCCGCAGGCGAAATGCCTGTGGCTCTTTTTGTCCGGTAATACAATTACTTTTTCAGGACATCCAGTGCTGCCTCTCTGGCTCCGTCGAAGCTGCTGTAAGTCCATGTCCCCAGGGGTGAATGATACCAGGTGGAAGTCTCTCCGAACATCTGGAAGTAAACATACTGGGAAGTCATATGGATGGCGGTATAATTGCCCTCGGCAATAACCCAGGAATCGCTGCCGTCATCCCGCATGCATTTCAGACATGCCTCCTCGCCGTTCACCTGATAGTACACATAGCCGTATCCCACATTGAAGCAGTCGATCCGTTCTTCGGTCAGAACTTCCACTTCATTCCGTGAGAGGGAATAACGGCAGAGTCTGTAATTATTTTCCACATCCATATAGTAGATATAGTCCCCCTGTGCAATAGGGTACCACAGATTGCCGTCCCATAGAGTGGAGATGCTGTCCGTCGAGGTATTCAGCGCATAGAGATAATGATTTTCCTGAGTACCGTTGTAATAGATGGTACCGTTCACGGCACAGGCGGGATTGATCTCGTAATCTGCCAGATCCGTTTTGTCAGATTTGTCAATTTTCATGCGGTAAAATAAAGGTCCGTTATCACCCACGGTCATAATATAGAGGTTACTTCCCACCAGCTGGGCGGAAACGATGGGATCTCTGGTAAGCCCGGTCACATCCGTACCGTTTAACTTACAGCGGTTGAAGGAACGTGCGCTCCGCAGAGCACCGATTCCGGCATCTCCGGAGACACCGGTCTGATAATAATAGAGGAATTTTCCACCGGCCAGAATATTTTCCACGGAAGCGTTGCCCAGTTTTTTGATATTCTGCTCCGAAGGATCCATGGAGTACAGGGTGTTACTGTCGTAAGCATTGGCAAAATACACCGTTCCGTCGTACTCACAGAAGTAACCGGAATTGTTCAGATTGCCCGCGGTATTGCCTACCGTCTCCGGGGGATTGTCGGGGATCCGGTCGCCCACGATGGCAAGTGCGCCAACGATGATTACGAACAGAAGAAAAGGAATTAAAATAAACAATGCTTTTTTATCTTTCATGTGTGAACCTTCTTTCGAGGCAAAATGGAATGTAAAGTTTGTGTAATATCTAATATTATACCGTGCTTCTTGCTTGCGAACAAGGAAAAAGTGAGATAGAATGTAACTATTCAGAGCCATGTAAAGATTATCAAATGAGCGTCGAATGCTTGCATTCGTAAGAACAATTGATAATCTTTATAGGGCGAAGTAACCACATGAGCAAAAGTCAAGCCTCGCAGAGGCGGTTTTGCGAATGTGGTTCTGAATAGTTACATTTAGAGTCAGCGAATTCCGAATGTTTGAGAATTGCGGGAGCTGCTTTGCAGCGGAGCAATTCGTGGATATCGGTTAAGTTAAGGAGAACAGCATGGATTTATCACAGTTAAGACAACAGATCGACACCATCGACAGGCAGATCGTGGATCTCTATGAGAAGCGCATGGATGTCAGCAGACAGGTGGCGGAATATAAAATAGAGACGGGGAAAAAAGTATTCGACAAGCAGCGTGAGCAGGAGAAGATCGCCGGTGTCAAGGCACTGACCCACAACGATTTCAACAGCCACGGCGTGGAGGAACTGTTTGAGCAGATCATGTCCATGAGCCGGAAGCTTCAGTACCAGCTGTTAGCCGCCCACGGAAGTGAGGGAAGGCTCCCTTTTATCGGCGTGGAAGAACTGGAAACCGACTGTGCCAGAGTGGTCTACCAGGGAGCGGAGGGATCTTATTCCCAGGCTGCCATGCGCAGGTTTTTCGGGGAAAATGTCAATGCCTTCCATGTGGAAACTTTCCGGGATGCCATGAGTGCCATTGATGAAGGCAGCGCGGATTTCGCGGTACTTCCCATTGAGAATTCCACCGCCGGAATCGTGAATGAGATCTATGATCTGCTGGTAGAATTCGAGAATTATATCGTAGGAGAGCAGGTCATTCCCATCGAGCATTGTCTGCTGGCACTGCCCGGGACGAAGATGGAAGAGATCAAAAGAGTCTATTCCCATCCCCAGTCTCTGATGCAGAGTGCCAGATATCTTGCGGACCATGACTGGCAGCAGATCAGTATGCAGAACAACGCTTTCGCAGCATTAAAAGTAGCGAAGGAAAAAGATAAAACCCAGGCGGCTATCGCCAGCGAATACGCGGGAGAGACCTACGGACTGGAAATTCTGGAAAAAGGGATCAATGATTCCGACAGCAATTCCACCCGTTTTATCATTGTGACGAACCAGAAGATCTTTTGCAAAAATGCCAACAAGATCAGTCTGTGTCTGGAGATTCCCCACAAGAGCGGATCCCTGTATCACATTCTGTCCCATTTTATTTACAATAATCTGAACATGACCAAGATCGAGAGCCGTCCCATTCCCGACCGGAACTGGGAGTATCGTTTCTTCATTGATTTTGAGGGGAACCTTGCGGACAGCGCAGTGAAAAACGCACTTCGGGGACTTCGGGAAGAAGCCCGCAGCATGAAAATCCTGGGTAATTACTAAGTATTACGAATGTAAGCATTTGACGACCATTCGATAATAGTTACATGGCTCTGAATAGTGAAAACATAAGACAAGAAGGTTAGACATATGAGAGAAAAAGAACTGATCGTATATCGTGATTTTGAGGACGGCGAGCTTTTGTACGACATGGCATTTCTGATGTCCCATTACGATGATGAATATTACAATACGGAGGATATGGCGGCACTGTTTTACGAGTGCATCCATGATCTGATCGACCTGGCGGGTAATTACGGATTTCATGGGAATCTGTGGCATTGTTACCTGGCAAATCTTTTGGTGAACAACGAGAACAGTTACAGCTGCGGCTGTGAGATCCGCGGAGAGATCGCCGGCTCCATCAACGATGCGGCGCTGCATGATATCCGCATTTTCAAGGAATTCTATGATTTTGATTTTGCTCCCATGATGGAGACACTTAAGGTACCGGAATTTTCCTTAATAGAAGATTATGCCAGCAGCATGCAGGAGAGCAAGGTCTATAATAAACGGATCTGCGCCCGGATCTGTGAGCTGGCGGAGAAGTTCTGTGCAGACGGAACAGCTGAAGAGATGAAGGCTACCCTGACCCAGTTCTATAAAGAATACGGCGTCGGTAAATTCGGACTGCACAAGTCTTTCCGCATCACCCATGACGAGGAAGGCGTACATATCGTTCCGATTTTGAATATTGCCCATGTGAAGCTGGATGATCTGGTAGGCTACGAGCTTCCCAAGAAAAAGCTGGTGGACAACACTGAGGCATTTGTGAATGGGAAAAAGGCCAACAACTGTCTGCTGTTTGGCGATGCCGGTACCGGTAAATCCTCAAGCATCAAAGCTATTGCCAACGAATATTATGACAGGGGACTGCGGATTATCGAGGTCTACAAGCATCAGTTCCAGGATCTGAATACGGTCATCAGTCAGATCAAGAACCGCAATTATAAATTCATTATTTACATGGATGACCTAAGCTTTGAAGAATTTGAGATCGAGTACAAATATCTCAAGGCAGTGATCGAGGGCGGACTGGAGAAAAAGCCGGAGAATGTTCTGATCTATGCGACATCCAACCGTCGTCACCTCATCCGTGAGAATTACAGCGACAAAGAGGAGACCCGCGAGGATATGCACACCAGTGATACTGTGCAGGAGAAGCTGTCGCTGGTATATCGGTTCGGCGTGACTATTTACTTCGGTGCTCCCAATAAAAAGGAATTCCAGAATATCGTCAAGACACTGGCGGAGCGTTATCATGTGGAGATGCCGGAAGAGGAGCTTTTACTGGAGGCGAATAAATGGGAACTGTCCCACGGCGGATTGTCCGGAAGAAGTGCCCAGCAGTTCATTGATTACCTGTTAGGAAAGTGAGGAACCCTATGAGTGTAAAAACTTTCGCTGCCATCGATGTGGGCAGTTTCGAACTCACCATGAAAATATTTGATTTTTCGGGGAAAAATACCATGCGGGAGATCGACTGTATCCGTCAGAGAATCGATCTGGGATCGGATACCTATGCCAATGGGAAGATCAGCAATGAAAAAATGGATGACCTGTGTCATACCCTGAAAGAATTCGCACAGATCATGGAAGCTTATAAAGTGATCGCTTATAAGGCATACGGCACCAGTGCCATCCGTGAGACGGAGAATACCCTGATCCTGCAGGATCAGATTGAGCAGCGCACCGGTATCCGGGTAGAGATCTTAAGCAACTCCGAGCAGAGATTTTTGGATTACAAGTCGATTGCCTCCAAAGGGGAGACGTTCCGCAGGATCATCGAGGAGAAGACGGCGATTCTGGACATTGGAGGCGGAAGTATTCAGATATCCCTGTTTGACAAGGATACTCTGGTATCGACCCAGAACTTACGCCTTGGTGTATTACGTTTACAGGAGCTGTTGAATCATCTGAATGCGGGCAGTACCCAGATGGAGCAGCTGGTGGACGAACTGGCTACGGCACAGCTGGATGATTATAAAAAGCTGTATCTTAAGGATCGTGAGATCAAAAATATCATTATCGTGGATGATTATCTGTCACCCTGGGCAGTGCGGAAGGCACATGAGCGGGGAGACGGAAATGCCATGGTGGACAGTAAGGCATTTAACCAGCTGATGGAGGCACTTCGGACCAGAGGAACCACGGAGCTTGCAAAGCGGATGGATATTGCGGAGGAAAAAGTCCCTCTTGTGTATATCAGTGCGGTTCTGACCAAACGCATTGCCGAACTGATGGGAGCAGCGCTGATCTGGGCACCGGGTGTCACATTGTGTGATGGTATCGCTTATGAATATGCAGAGCAGAATAAATTACTCCGGGGAGAGCATGATTTCGCGGAGGATATTATCGCCTGTGCAATGAATATCAGCAAACGCTACAATGGCAGTACCAGGAGAGCAGACACTCTGGAACATATTACCACCACGATTTTTGACAGTATGAAAAAGGTCCACGGTATGGGCCAGAGAGAGCGCTTGTATCTGCGTCTGGCTGCGATCTTGCATGACTGTGGAAAATATATCAGCATGATCAATATCGGAGAAGCGTCCTATGATATTATCATGGCGACGGAGATGATCGGACTTTCCCATATGGAGCGTGAGATCGTAGCTAATGTAGTGCGTTTTAATCACAGTAATTTCGTGTATTACGGGCAGGCACAGGATCGTCCCCAGGGACTGGATAAGGAGAGCTATTTGATTGTAGCGAAGCTGACAGCCATTCTGCGATTGGCCAACAGCCTGGACCGCAGCCACAAACAGAAAATGAAGGGTGTGAAGGCCACACTGCAGGATAACGAACTGATCCTGAAAATAGATACCCAGGAAGATATTACGCTGGAAAGAGGATTCTTCCAGACGAACACGGAATTTTTCAAAGAAGTATATAGCATCACACCGGTGATCCGGCAGAAGAAGAAATTTTAAGGGAGGCAGCAGGACAATATGGAAATCAATTTCAGTGATCCCAAGTATTATACTAACCGGGAACTCAGCTGGGTGCTTTTTGACCACAGAGTGTTAAATGAAGCCAGGGATAAAAACATCCCTCTGTTTGAACGGTTGAAATTTTTAAGCATTACAGCATCTAATCTGGATGAATTTTTCATGATCCGGGTGGCATCCTTAAAGGATATGGAGAATGCGGGCTATACCAAAAAGGATATCGCCGGCATGACTCCCACAGAGCAGTTAAAGGCGCTGCATGTGGCGATTCATGAACTGGTGGATCTGCAATATTCCACTTATAACCGCTCCTTACTCCCTCTTCTGGAGAAAAACGGTCTGCATATCATCAGAGAGCATGAACAGCTGACGGCGGAGGAAGCTGTGTATGTGGATCAGTATTTTCAGGAAAATGTGTATCCTGTACTGACCCCTATGGCAGTGGATTCTTCCAGACCGTTTCCTCTGATCCGCAATAAGTCTCTGAACATTGGAGCAATGGTTCGGAAGAAAAACAGCGATGAGGAACTGGAATTTGCCACGGTGCAGGTGCCCAGCGTCTTAAGCCGTGTGGTGCGGATCCCGTCCAAGGGCAAGAGCTGCAAGATCATTCTGTTAGAAGAGATCATCGAACGGAACATGGATAAACTGTTCCTGAATTATGACATTGTCTGTGCCCATCCGTTCCGGATCATGCGTAATGCGGACTTAAGCATTGACGAGGATGAGGCAGCAGATCTGTTAAAAGAGATCGAGAAGCAGTTAAAGAAGCGTCAGTGGGGCGAAGCCATCCGCCTGGAAGTGGAAAGCGGCATGGATAAACGACTGTTGAAGATCATTAAAAAGGAACTCCACATTGAGACACAGAATATTTATGAGATCGACGGTCCCTTAGATCTGACGGTACTGATGAAAATTTACGGACTGGATGGCTTTGACCATTTAAAGACGCCGAAGTACGAACCTCAGCAGTCGCCGGCACTTCCCGCAGGCTGTAATATTTTCGAGGAGATCCGCAATGGTGATATTCTGTTACATCATCCGTTCCAGAGCTTTACGCCGGTGGTGGATTTCATCCGTCAGGCGGCGAGAGACCCGGAAGTACTGGCAATCAAACAGACACTGTATCGTGTCAGCGGCAATTCTCCGATCATAGCGGCACTGGCACAGGCGGCGGAGAACGGTAAGCAGGTTACGGTTCTGGTGGAACTGAAAGCCCGCTTCGATGAAGAGAATAATATTGTCTGGGCGAGAATGCTGGAAAAGGCAGGCTGTCACGTTATCTACGGACTGGTGGGATTAAAGACCCATTCCAAGATCACCCTTGTAGTCCGCAGAGAAGAGGACGGCATCCGCAGATACGTCCATCTGGGCACCGGTAACTACAACGATGCTACGGCGAAGCTGTATACGGATGTGGGAATGTTGACCTGTGCGGAACGCATCGGAGAGGATGCCACGGCAGTGTTCAACATGCTGTCCGGTTATTCGGAGCCACTGTTCTGGAACAAACTGGCACTGGCACCGTTATGGCTGAAGGATAAGTTCCTGCATCTGATCGAACGGGAGAAAAATTATGCGCTGGAGGGAAAGAAAACCCATATCATTGCGAAGATGAACTCCCTCTGCGACAAGGATATTATCCGTGCCCTGTATGAGGCAAGTGCGGCAGGCGTGAAGATCGAACTGATCGTTCGAGGTATCTGCTGCCTGAAGGTGGGGATCCCGGGTGTCAGCGAGAATATCAGTGTCCGCTCCATCGTCGGTAATTTCCTGGAGCACAGCCGCATTTTCTATTTTGCAAATGATGATCATTATGAGATCTACTGCGGAAGTGCCGACTGGATGCCCCGTAATCTGGAGCGTCGTGTGGAGATCCTCTTCCCGGTGGATCGACCGGAGCTGAAGGAGGAATTGCTACATATCCTGAACAGTCAGCTGAAGGATAATGTGAAGGCTTCGATTTTACAGCCGGATGGCAGCTATGAGAAGCAGGACAAGAGAGGAAAGCAGCTGTTTAATTCCCAGGATGCTTTCTGTCTGGAGGCCATTCAGAAAGCAAAGGAGGCTGCGGGAGAATCTGCCATCGAAAGCAGAACTTTTATCCCGGAGACACATCATGAATAAGAAGATCATATTAGCATCCGCCTCCCCCAGGAGGCGGGAGCTTCTGACACAGATCGGACTGGATTTCGATGTTGTGGTCAGCGAGACCGAGGAGAAGATCACCTCCACGGAGCCTGCGAAAGTGGTGGAAGAGTTGTCGGCGCAGAAGGCGGAAGCAGTGTGGGAGAAGCTTTGCTCTATGACGGCATCGCAGGGTTCGGTTACTGACGCCGAACGACTGGAAGAAGGATCCGGTGTCAGCCGGCCGGACGAAGGTTCCGAAGGCTTTGATCCGGAACAGAAAAGTGGAGAAACTACTATAACAGGTATCATTGTGCTGGGAGCCGATACAGTGGTCGCCTGCGACGGTAAGATCCTTGGTAAGCCTGCGGATACGGAAGGCGCGGTAGCCATGCTTACTATGCTGCAGGGCAGAGAACATGAGGTATACACAGGCGTGACGATCCTCTATGAGGAAAATGGTGAGAGGAAGACGCTGACTTTTCATGAGAAGACCACAGTGCATTTTTATCCCATGACCGATGCACAGATCCGGGAATATGTGGCTACCGGGGATCCGATGGACAAGGCTGGAGCATATGGCATTCAGGGGTTTTGTGCCCGGTATATCAGCGGCATCGTGGGTGATTACAATAATGTGGTAGGTCTTCCCGTGGGAAGAGTCTATCAGGAACTGCATGGATTGCAGACAGTATAGTAAATTTACGTTATTAGTGAACGAATATCCTGCAAGGCAGGATGCTTGGTGCGATAGCACGAATTCGTGAGATTATATAATAAGTATCGGAAGAATGGAGCATTCATATGATAAAAGCAGCAATTTTTGACCTGGACGGAACCTTATCCGATTCTATCATGAGTATGAAATACAGTGGAGACAAGACTATGGCGGAATTCGGCTATGGACCTTTCTCGGTACAGGATTATAAATATTTTGTGGGAGACGGGGCCGCCAATCTGATAAAGCGGGCACTGATCAAGGGTGGCGATACGGAACTTACCCATTTTGAGGCAGCCTATGCCAGATACAAGGAGATATTCCAGGCGAACTGTATGTATCAGGTGAAGCCCTATGAAGGAATCCCCGAGCTGTTGGAAGAGTTGAAGAAACGTGGTATGAAGATCGCAGTACTTTCCAATAAGCCCCACCATGCCACCGTGGATGTCATCGAGAGCCTGTTTGGCAAGGGCTATTTTGATGTAGTGCAGGGACAGGTGGACGGCGTGCCCATCAAGCCTGATCCCGCCGGAGTCTTCCGCATCTTAGACCAGTTCGGTCTCAACGCAGACGAAGTGGTCTACATGGGAGACACTGCCACAGATATGAAGACCGGCAAGGCGGCAGGCGCCTTCACCGTAGGCGTCCTCTGGGGCTTCCGTGACCGTGCGGAGCTGGAAGAAGGTCACGCCGACGCTATTATCGCACAGCCACTGGATCTGCTGAAGTATTGCGAATAATTGAGAGTTACGAAAGCATAGCCACGCATAGGCAAAATAAGAACCGTGATTAGGAGCTTGCTCACAAATCACGGTTTTTACTTTTGCCGTGATGCGGCGAACGCCTGCCGCAGGTCTTCTGGAATATATAATTCCCTTGTTATACCTTCCGGTTTTCACAATTTAGGTATCAGCAGCAAAACAAGCTTCTCATACCCACAAACTTTTCTCAGTGTGGGTATCAGCAGCAAAACAAGCTTCTCATACCCATAAACTATTCACACTGAGGCAAAAGAAGGGTACAGAGAAGCTTGATCCTATCTCCTGTGCCCACGTTGAGGCAAAAGAAGGGTACAGAGAAGCTTGATCCTATCTCCTGTGCCCACGTTGAGGCAGAAGAAGGGCACAGAGAAGCTTGATCCTATCTCCTGTGCCCACGTTGAGGCTAAACTACTACCTATCTAGTGGACATTTCTTTTTCTGTATATACCCATTTTAAAT
>OBZC01000161.1_pt1 | contig 92365 bp, 77 predicted proteins | sample 1538231 | NCBI WGS metagenome assembly OBZC01 (sample SAMEA2580225, study PRJEB22360) | human gut metagenome | biome: human gut; feature: human-associated habitat; material: faeces | place: Denmark | collected 2008/2010 | reverse complement strand
GACCCCTGTCCCACACTTGGGACAGGGGTCTGGTCCCGGTGTCCCGGAGATTTAACGCGAGGTAGATATATATGGACAGCATAAGTGAGGAACATATTAAAAATATATTGGACAGCGCAGATGTTAATTATTCATATAAGCTGGCAAAGGAGCTTGAGACTATACGCAGCAATCCGGTGCTTGGCTATAGGAGCGCCGGCTCTGAGGCAGAGCATAAGGCTGGGGAGCTTATCCTTGACAGGATGAAGGAGGCAGGCTTTTCTAATGTCCGCAAGGACAGGGTGGATGTCGATGCATGGGAGTTTAAGCGTGCGGTTATCAAGGCATGCGCCGATGGCGAGGAGAGGGAGCTTCAGCTTGGAGCATATCAGACGAACTATGTCACGGATGGATATGAGAGCGTGCAGATAGTGGATGCCGGAAAAGGCACGCTTGAGGATTACGAGGAGCTGGAGCGTCTCGGAATATCTGTCGAGGGCAAGCTTGTCATGGCGGAGATTAACCAGCGCGAGGAGTGGTGGATTAATTTCCCCGTATATCAGGCAAAGTTAAAGGGCGCAAGAGGTTTTATAGCCGTTCAGGCGGGCGGCTATGGGGAGGTGGCTGAAAATGCATTAAACGCTCAGGATATTGCAGGTCCGAGTGATGCACCGGCATTTTCAATCTCACGCTCTGATGCCGATTGTATAAAAAAGTGTATGGCACAGAGAACGGACGACGTAGGTAACGACAGGGAATGTACGGTACTTTTTGATGCATACACCAAGGTTATGCCGGGTGCGAGCACATATAATATTGTCGGTGAGATTCCGGGAGAGAATCCGGACAGGATGATACTTCTGTCCGGTCACTATGACTCATATTTTTCGGGCTTTCAGGATGACAACACTGCTGTCAGCATGCTGATTGAGATAGGGCGTATGCTTATAAAGAGCAATTATAAGCCGAAAAATACAATAATATTATGTGCCATGGCAGCGGAGGAATGGGGAGTCATCAATTCCAAGTACGACTGGTCTACGGGAGCTTATGAGGAAGTGTTCACGGTACATCCTGAGTGGAAGGGCAAGGTAATCGCGGATCTGAACTTTGAGCTTCCGGCGTTTGCACATGGAAACAAGGATTATGTGCGCTCGACCTACGAGTACAGGAATTTTTTCAGAAAAATATTGAAGGAATATCCGGGAGATTTACATGAGGCATACCCTGATGGTGTGGGAACCAAGGCACCTATCCAGACGTGGTCAGATGACTTCTCGGTTGCGATATCCGGTATTCCGTCAACTGTGAATGAATTCGCCGGTGGCAAGTTCATGGAATCGCACTATCATTCACAGTATGACAGCGATGAGTTCTACGATGAGAGAGTGTACCTGTTCCATCATAAGTTATATGCGTATATATTGCTGCGGCTTGATGGCATGAGCGTTGCACCTATAGACTTCACAACTCTGTGCGATGAGCTTCTGCACAGATTTGACAGGGATATATGTGATGACAGGGCGGCAGCAGATGAGCTTGTACAGGCAGTGACGGATTTAAAGCTGGAGGCGCTGCGGGTTAATGAGGTTGTTGAAGGACGCAATTGTCCGGAGAGGGTATTCACAGGTGCAGATGATGGATACAGCTACGATGGTGAAGCAGGTGAAAACCATGGTGTGAGAGCGAGGGATAATGATGACATGCGCATTGAGTCGGAGCTTCTGAAAGCATTTGCGCTTGCACAGGATACGCTTGTGACACTTAACTGGCAGGATGATGTCCTGTTCCCTTATGAAACGGCTATGAATGATGTGGTTTTCCTTGGTAAGGCTATTGATGCCTTAAGCTCTGAAAAGGATGCCGACAAGCCGCTTACAAGGATAAAAAATGCCTTAAACTGGATTTACAGAATAGACAATAACCAATATGCCTTTAAATTTGAGAAGGCTGTATATGAGTATTTTACGGGCTATGTTCTTAATCAGCCGCGGGAAAGGCTCAAGTGGGGATATGGCAGGATAATTCACCACGAAAATCTTTTTGATGTGGTCAGAAGCCTTATTGACAAATTGAAGGCAATGGATGAAAATGTGGATGTAAGCCATGAACTTTCGGTGCTTATACAGGCGAGAGTGCGCCAGCAGAATTATCTGGTGCTTGACGTAAGGAACACTACGCAGTATGTTAAAGAGATTACACAGATTATTCATAATTGTCTGTATTAGAAAACTAAAAAAGGGGTAAACAGCAAATGACAAGTGATACGTTGTATCGAGTGAAAAAGGAAGATTTTCCGAAGCTGGAACAGCTTTTAATCAAATGCTTTGAAAAAGATCCTCTGTATGTGAGCATGATACCGGATGAGGATATACGAAAAAGACTTATGCCGGAGCTTTTTAAGTGCGATTTGAATGAGTTCTATGAGACCTGTGAGATATTCGCTGACAGCGAAGAAATTAACGGAATACTGGTTGTATCAGATGAGGCGGAGCCATACAATATGGTTCACTTCTATTTATCAGAGGCTCTCGCAGAGCTGAGAACGGACGGATATCTGTTGAAGGAAGACCCGTCTATGAAAACTTTAAAAAATTTCATAATAGGAAGAGATTATCTCAATTCGAGCTGGACGGATCAGCTTCACCAGAATAACAGGCTGCATATTATATATCTTGCGGTAAATCCTGAGCTTCAGCACCATGGAATTGCCGCTAAGCTCATCGGTGAGGTCGTAAATTATGCGGATAAGCATAAGATGATGATATCACTTGAGACACATAATCCTAAGAATGTTGATATGTATAAGCATTTTGGCTTTCAGATGTATGACACAATACAGAAGCATTTCGGACTCACGCAGTATTGCATGATAAAGCAGGCATGAGAACATGCGGGACTGACTGCAGCAGGGCATTTGTGTATGGCAGGTGACAATTCGGTAAATATTTAAAATTACCTTGCATAAAAGGTTGTTTTGTCATACTATATTATTAAAATGATATCAGGGTCATAAGGTCGGGATATCAATTAAAAATCAGTTTTTATTTTAATTACGGAGGTGTTGTATGGATACGGTTGTTTTTAACAAAGAGGATTTCAAGAAATCCGTGTTAGACAATGTCAAGAATATCTACAGAAAGAATATTGATGAGGCTACCAAGCAGCAGGTATTTCAGGCTGTAGCGTACGCCGTTAAGGATATGATTATTGACAGATGGATTGCGACACAGAGGGAATATGAGAAGCAGGATGTTAAGACGGTGTATTATATGTCAATGGAGTTCCTTATGGGACGTGCACTCGGTAATAATATGATTAATCTGTGCTGCTATAAGGAGGTCAAGGAGGTTCTTGACGAGCTCGGTTTCGATATCAATGTTATCGAGGACCAGGAGCCGGACGCTGCTCTTGGAAACGGAGGTCTTGGAAGACTTGCAGCATGCTTCCTTGATTCACTTTCCACACTCGGCTATCCTGCTTATGGCTGTGGTATAAGATATAAGTATGGAATGTTCAAGCAGGAGATTAAGAACGGATACCAGATTGAGGTTCCGGATGACTGGCTTAAGGATGGCAACCCGTTTGAGGTTAAGCGTTCGGAGTACGCTGTGGAGGTTAAGTTCGGCGGATATGTAAGATGTTACAGAGGTGAGGATGGAAGAGACCATTTCGTTCAGGAGAACTATCAGTGCGTTAATGCCGTTCCTTATGACCTTCCTATTGTCGGTTACGGCAACAATGTGGTAAATACGCTCAGAATATGGGACGCAGAGCCTATACAGCACTTCAATCTCGATTTCTTTGACAAGGGGGATTACCAGAAGGCGACAGAGCAGGAGAATCTTGCAAAGAACATTGTTGAGGTTCTCTACCCTAATGACAATCATTACGCAGGTAAGGAGTTAAGGCTTAAGCAGCAGTACTTCTTCATCTCAGCTAGCGTTCAGAGAGCGGTAGCGAAGTTCAAGGAGAAGCACAGCGACATCCATCAGTTCCCTGAGAAGGTATGCTTCCAGCTCAACGATACGCATCCTACGGTAGCTGTTGCAGAGCTTATGAGAATACTTCTTGATGATGAGGGTCTTGAGTGGGATGAGGCATGGGATATCACAACTAAGACATGTGCTTACACTAACCATACAATCATGGCTGAGGCGCTTGAGAAGTGGCCTATAGAGCTGTTTTCAAGACTTCTTCCTAGAATTTACCAGATTGTTGAGGAGATTAACAGACGTTTTGTTGAGAAGATTAAGACAATGTATCCGGGCAATCAGGAGAAGATACGCAAGATGGCAATTGTATATGACGGACAGGTCAAGATGGCTCATCTTGCAATCGCAGCAGGATTTTCTGTAAACGGTGTTGCAAAGCTCCACACAGAGATTCTTGAGAAGCAGGAGCTTAAGGATTTCTATGAGATGATGCCTGAGAAGTTCAACAATAAGACCAATGGTATAACACAGAGACGTTTCCTCCTTCACGGCAACCCGCTTCTTGCTGACTGGGTTACCAAGAAGATTGGAGATGACTGGATTACAGACCTTCCGCAGATAAGCAAGCTTAAGGTGTACGCAGATGACGAGCTGAGCCAGAGCGAGTTTATGCAGATAAAGTACCGCAACAAGATTCGTCTTGCTGAGTACATAAAGGAGCACAATGGTATTGACGTAGACCCGCGTTCGATATTCGATGTTCAGGTAAAGAGACTTCATGAGTATAAGAGACAGCTTCTCAACATACTTCATGTTATGTATCTTTACAATCAGATAAAGGAACATCCGGAGATGGATTTCTATCCTAGAACATTTATTTTCGGTGCGAAGGCAGCAGCAGGCTACAAGAGAGCCAAGGCAACAATAAAGCTCATCAACAATGTTGCGGATGTTATCAATAACGATAAGTCAATCGACGGAAAGATTAAGGTCGTATTCATCGAGAACTACCGCGTATCTAACGCAGAGATTATCTTTGCGGCAGCGGATGTGAGTGAGCAGATTTCAACAGCTTCTAAGGAGGCCTCAGGTACAGGTAACATGAAGTTCATGTTAAACGGTGCACTCACAATCGGAACAATGGATGGTGCGAATGTTGAGATTGTGAACGAGGTAGGAGAGGACAACGCTGTCATCTTCGGGCTCAGAGCAGATGAGGTTATCCGCTATGAGAATGAGGGCGGCTACAATCCTATGGATATCTTCAACAATGATCAGGATATCAGACAGGTGCTCATGCAGCTTATCAACGGCTTCTATTCACCTGAGGATCCTGAGATGTTCCGTGAGATTTATGATTCACTTCTCCATGCACAGGGCGGAAACCGCGCAGATGTATACTTCATATTGAAGGATTTCCGCTCATACGCAGATGCCCAGAAGAAGATTGAGGCGAAGTATCGAGACACTAAGGGCTGGGCACGTTCTGCAATGCTCAATACTGCATGCAGCGGCAAGTTCACATCTGACAGAACAATTGAGGAATATGTGCGTGATATATGGCACCTTGATAAGGTTAAGGTTGAGCTTACAGATGAAGACTGCAGGTAATAGCTTTCATTGGGGTTCTAAGTCTGATATTTTATAATTTAAACATATTTCAAATTTGCAAGCAATAAAAAAACATCCTCTGCATAGAATATGTGCAGGGGGTGTTTTTTGTATGAAAAGGCAGATTAAATTTGTATTATACTGCACTTTGGCAGTTTTTTTTATACCGTTTATTATTACGCTGATATTGAGCGGTGTCGGACTGGAAAAGGATAAAATAGGACTTGCCTTAGCTTCCAGGTTCAACGGGAACAATGCTAAGAACTCTGTAGTGGTGAATTATAGCATAGGAAGTGAGGATATGGACATGGAGGAGTATATCGTCGGAATGCTGGCACCAGCTTATGACTATTGCGATAATCCTGAGTTTTTGAAGACAATGGCGGTTATGTGCCGTACATACATGACGTATTGCAATGAAAATAACAAAAAAAGTGATGCGGTGTTTTATAGCGATTTGCAGCTGAAAGAGCGCTGGGGAGAGGAATGGAGCGGGAAGAAGGCAGCGATGATTGTGGCAGCACAGCAGACAAAGGGTGTCGTGATAACCTGTGATGGAAATACAATTTATCCGTACAGTCACGAATTGACAAGCGGATATACGAGAAACCTAAGGGAAAATTGCAAATATCTATGTGAGGTAGAACAGACCTATGACAGCACAGATGAGGAATATATAAGCATTTGCGATTATACGGAAAAAGAATTTGCGGCGATTGTCAGAAAAAAACTGGAGAATTTGTATTTTGATGATAGATATCCGGCACGGCAGCTACAGATAGTTGAAAAGACTACAGGAGGATATGTTGTACTTATTCAGGTTGGGAATATAGTGATTGATGGGGATACATTTGCCGGGATATTGAATCTTGCGTCACCTTCATTTATATTTCAAGAGACCGGTGACGGAATACGATTTACCGTTAAAGGAAGAGGGAACGGATATGGTTTATCCATAGCAGGTGCAAGGCAGAAGGCTGCTGCTGGTGAGTCCTATCAGGAAATTCTTAATTATTATTTTGAAAATATTGTCTGTATAAAATAATTGTGTGTGGCAATCCTATTATCAAGAGTAAAGGAGCTGTATCGGAAAACAGTATGGTTCTTGTATAACTCAGGAAAATTGATAATGTGAATATACGCTTATGATATTATAGATACCGTAGAAGGGTGTCTTAATTGATAGCGTATATTCAGCAGGAGGAGGTTGCCTTGAATAGACGAAGAAATAAGGTGGACATGGAAAAGGTATTTGCCACCGTCATCTCTCTTGCCATTATGGTTGCTCTGGTGGTGGGAGTAGTATCTATACTTAGACGCAATAATTCAGAGGGAGATAATAAGCAGAATTATATCGACCTGAATCAGATTAATGAAGCTTTGAATGAGACTGAGCAGAACACGCAAAAGCAGACAGAGAGCAGGGAGGCACAGACCAATGTTGCAAGAAATGATGAAAAAAATAGTGTGGACGACAAAAAGAATATCGAAGAACCTACGACAAAAGGCAATGACGGTTCCATCGCACCTACGAAAGAAGGTGTTGAAGCTGGAGAGCGCGATGTGGCGAAAAATACAGATGAAAAAGGACAAAAGGACACAGAGAATGTAACAGAGGTTGATGCGGAACCTGTATCCGAACCGTCAGTGGAACCAGGCACGGAGGTGGCTGTACAGCCATCAGAGCCGGAAGGCATTGAAGTGGCACAGTTACCGTCAGAGGAAGGGAATACACAGACAGAGGTGACGGATACCTCAATGTCCGGTGATGTCGGAGAGGCAGCGCCTGTTAATGCCTCGACAGCGACAATTCTTGGGTATAACTTCAGTGAGGAAAGTACAATGATGTGGCCGGCAGTGGGAAATGTTATCTTAAACTACAATATGACAAACACAATATATTTCCCAACTCTTGATGTATATAGATGTAATCCGGCAATTATCATAAGCGCACCGGAAGACTCCGTTGTATCTGCAGCAGCCGATGGCCTTGTCATTGCGGTGTATGAGACAAATGAGACGGGACTTACAATGGAGATTGCACTGGGAAATGATTATGTGATGACATACGGACAGCTTAAGAATCTTATGGTCGGAGTTGGAAGCCAGGTAAAAAGAGGGGATGTTCTCGGAGCGGTTGCAGCACCGAGCCAGTATTACACGGTTGAAGGAAGCAATCTTTATTTCAAGCTCGATAAGGCAGGGACAAGCATAAATCCTATGGATTTCATAGATGCCGGCGATGAATCCGCATCTGAAGCCGAATGAAAAAAACAATTCATTCGATATTTTAAATAGATATGGTAAATATAGAGAATGTGAACCGGGAATAAAATAAAGCCGCCCATGTATTGCCTCGAAAGTAATACATGGGCAGCTTATTTTGCGGTAGATTACATTGGTTAATGGTCTAGCCTCTTAACTGGCTTTCTACATATTCCATAATATATATATTGTCTTCCGGCATCTGGCAGCCTACGAGGTAGGTTCCGTCATCGTTGGTGCTTCTTATAATCTTACCGTCGAGAACATTGTGTGCGGAGAGAACGAAGTTCTCGATTTCGACAGAGACATCAGTGCCCTTACAGTCCGCAAAGAAAGGCTCCTTGCTGGCAAACGCGAAGCCATTCGCACTTATGTTGTCCATTGTACCGTCGTATGACTGACCGGTTTTCCTGTCGGTTATCTTACAGCTGTAATTGACATCAAGTCTTGGGTATTTACGGCGGTTGGCTATCTTAGGTCTGGAATTCAGGCGGATGGATACATTTCCGTTGTCATTTGAAGTAAGTTCGGCGTTTACCCAGCAGTACAGCACGTTGCCGACAGTGACATTAACACTGCAGGTAACAGCCTTCTTGAAGACCGGAAGCTGTCCGGAGCTGACGACGATGCCTGTATCAAGCTGCTTTACAAGCTCGCCATGGTATTCGGCATCGCCTGAGCCGGTGTTGATATGGATAATTACCTTCATTCCCGGCAGGAGGTCTTCAATACCCATGAATCCGCCTATTCCAAGCTCACACATGAGAGCCTCTATTACTTCCTCAATCTCATTGATATTTTCGGATGTCTCAGCGTATTTACTGGTCATACGCTTGCTTGTTTCACTTGAATCGGAAATACAGTTGTTCATATCCTTAACGATTGAAGAAACCTGCTCCATGTTATCCACAAGCTGGTGATTGGACACCTCAACATCCTTCATGGCATTGTCGATTACCTGGATATGCTCTCCAAGCTGTTTTGAATCAGCAGTAATCTTGCCGACATTTTCACCTGTGATAGTCACCTTCTCAAGTGTGAGGGCAATTAACTTAAGTGTCTCTTCGATGGAGGCAGTCATCTTCGATGATGTTTCCTCAAGATGTATAAGAGCATCCTCAATCTGGCTTGAGGATGACTTGGTCTCAGTACTCAATGTTCTAATCTGCTCAGCAACAACGGCAAAGCCTCTTCCGGCATCGCCGGCACGGGCAGCCTCGATGGAGGCATTGAGTGCGAGAAGATTGGTCTGTCCCGATATGCTCTGGATAGTGCCTGTTTCGTCCTTAACCCTCGCAAATTCTGTCTTGAAGTCATGCAGGACTTCATCAACCTCAGAGGAAAGCTGTGACATTGTGTGAGCTGTCTTTACAAGCTCATCAAGGTCTGAACTGCTGACTGCGGCATGTCCCTGCGACTCGGAGGTAAGTGTAACCATCTGTTCGATGAGGTTACCGACATTCTGAACCTGCGAGTTGATATCTGTCGTCATATCGAGCGATGAAGCTGTTCTGTCCATAAGCTGGCTGCTGTTCTGGGTAAGTTCATTCATGCCAAGGACAACGACATCTGAGCCGTGTTTATTCTCCGAAGCCAGCTCGTTGACTACGGTGATTCCGTCCATTACAGTGTTGCTTGCTGTCTTAACCTTCTCAACGGTGTTGACAACACGTTCAAGATCTGCCTTGATGCTGTCGGTCATGGCACCATCTGATTCATTGAGATGCTTTATTGACATCACATAGCATATATAGCACAGCAGGATACATGACAGCTGAAGCTGATAGTCCTTAATATTGGCTGCCGAATTATATCCTGATGCGTATTTATATACGGCTCCCAGTACAATTATTGCGGTGTTGGCAATACCGCATTTTACAATAAAGCTCCTGTTTTTATAAATAATAAGGAGACTGGTTACAGGGAGTATGTAGGTGAAGGCTATCGACGAGTCGGTAGTGCATAATACAAATGCATAGAAAATACTATAACCTATTGCCAGAACATTTTTATATTTGTCAGTTGCCCTGCCCTTTACCCTTAGCAGAATCTCGCCGCATAAAAGCGGAACCCAGCATAAAATTAAGAATACAATATAGTGGACTCCGGGATACAATCCCTTGGGGACATCGCTTCCATAATTGGCGGAAAGAAGTACCGAAAAGATAATCCATATCCGCCTGGCTTTCTGATTTGCTTTTTCTTTGAAGACATTAGCATCGTAATTCATAATAAGCCTCCTGAAGTTCGTTTATAATACAAAATATAATTTATTTTATCTTATTTCCGTTTATGTTTCAAGGGACTTTTGTATTATAATAGGTACAAACTTACAATTATTATATTAATAATATTGAAATGATGTTGGGGGGCAAAACATGCCAATTTAATGACAAGTGTATAACGTATTATATTTATACATATCAGCTTCATTGTCCGAAGCAAGATGTTCTTGGAACAATCTAAGCTTCTCCCCAAAGTCGTGATATGCATAAATATAATACGTTATACACGCTAAGTTTATAGAGCATGTTTTGACCCCAACATCGTTGAAATATCCGAAGTGTGAAAGAGCTTTATGTATTTTAAATTATTTGAGTGGAAATTTGTTTAATTAGGTTGATTACAATAAGTTAAAAATATATACTGTAATTATGCGATAAAGCTTATGTAGATGTGAAAACTTTTGGAGCTAGGGAGATACCATGGAAAAGAAAAAGGAATTGGACGTAAATGAACAGGTGTATGATGAGGTTATTTCCAGACAGGAACAGAACGAAGACGAGGGCTTTGGAAGCCGCATCAATGAGGCATACAGTTATTTCAATGTGGCTGAGATAAAGAAAAACCTTAAGATACAGCGAAAGATAAAAAAAGAGGGAGAGCAATTGGTGCGCGATAGACAGATAACCCTTGAAAAGGTTTCGGGCGGATTTTTGGCAGATGCCGATGGGTATGCCTGCAGGTTCTCCGGTACAGGTCGTTCGGTAAGATATGGCAGAGAGGTTTCTTTTCCCGTGAGCATTACCATAGACAGGACTTCTTTGCTGAATGTCTCATGCTCCTGTGAGGCATGCTCCGGTTATTATTTTTACTATTCAAAAAATATATGTAAGTATGTATCAGGTCTGCTTGACATAGTGGAGGATTACACCGGGAAACACGAAATCGGGGATGCCACCGATGTGTGGGCTAAACAGATTCTGAGTGAGTACAGTTCAAAGCTTGAGTCGAGGGTTATCGCGGATAACCGTGCTGCCGATGGTACGGTTATGCTTGAACCGCGAATTATCAGGAAAGATAACATGTTATTGCTATCCTTTAAAATTGGAATGGGTAGAATGTTCGTGGTTAAAGATCTTGCAAAATTTGTTGAGAATGTGAGAAACAGTGCGAGCGATACATACGGTTCTGATACGGTGATAAATCACAGGCTTGAAAATTTTACGGAATCGGGACGCAAGTGGATTAACTTTATAAATGACGCGGCTGATGAGGAGAAGAGGCTCCGCGAAAGGATAATGGATGTCACATGGGGCAGAAGCGGCAGCAAGAAGGTAGACAGCATAGAGCTATATGGCTGGAGAATGGACAGGCTTTTTGAAATCGCAGGCAGTACGCTAATCAGCTATGAGGACAAGGATGAACACAGCAAAGCGGCCATGTATCATTTTGCGGATGAGAACCCTAAGCTGACAATGAATGTTAAGCCTAAGATGTATGGAAGCACATTCGACGGAATACATGTCTCAATTATGCTTCCGTATATATGCTGTGGAACAAGGGCAGCGTATTACGTTGACAGTATGTCTAAGAGCATATCGAGGATGAGTGAGGAATTTTATGACAAGCTCAAGCCATTCTTTGCTCAGGCGGATGAGGGACACTTCAGCATAAGTGTGGGAAGGAAAAGCCTGTCTGATTTTTATTACAGTGTACTTCCTGAAATCCGTGATTATATTGATGTAGTTGAGACGGATGTTGATGTGATAGACCAGTACCTTGCACCTGTTGCCAGATTTGCATTTTATCTTGATGCGCCGGATGGTGATGTGACGTGTAAGGCGGTTGTCAGGTATGGGGATAAGGAGTTTTCATGCCTTGATCAGTTACGCACGAGCAGAGTACTGCTTGATTCGTTCAGACAGGGGGCAAGAGAAAAACAGATTCTTACGGTGCTTGAGAGCCTTTTTCCTGAATGTGACCCGGATGGGGATGTTGTATTCTGCGGCGGCGATGAGGAGAAGATATTTGAGGTGGTGACACATGGAGTTGAGGAGCTTGCCGCGATAGGTGATGTGTTCTGCACCAAGCGTTTTAAGAGTGTTAATGTGGTTAGACGTGCCAAGGTAAGTGTTGGTGTGAGCGTGTCGAGTGGACTCCTGGATCTTGATGTATCCACGGACGAGCTTTCACAGGACGAACTTGCGGAGCTTCTTAAACATTATAAGAGCCATCAGAGGTATTATCGCTTTAAGTCGGGTGAGTACATAGACCTCAATGAGGAATCCCTCCAGATGTTATTTGAGATGATGGAGACCATGAAGCTATCACCGAAGGATTTTGTGAAGGGGAAAATGCACCTTCCTATGTACCGTACACTGTATCTTGACAAGATGCTTGAGGAACATGAGGAGGTCTACAACACAAGGGATAAGGTATTCCGCGAGATAGTGAAGAACATGAAGACAGTTAATGACGCGGATTATAATATACCCGAGGGAATCAGTGCCACGCTCAGAAGGTACCAGAAAACAGGTTTCCGTTGGATAAGGACACTTGAGGCTAACGGCTTTGGTGGTATCCTGGCTGATGATATGGGACTTGGAAAGACCCTTCAGACCATAGCGGTGCTTATGTCTGCTAAGGAGGAGGGAAGAAGTGGAACGTCGATAGTCATTTCTCCGGCGTCCCTTGTGTTCAATTGGGGAGATGAGCTTGCAAAATTCGCTCCTTCGCTGAAGGTGGTGACTGTAACCGGTAAGCAGGAGGACAGGACACACATGATAGAGGAATATGAGGCACAGAATGTGGATGTGCTTGTAACTTCCTATGACCTATTAAAGAGGGATATCAACCTCTACGATGGAAAGGTTTTTGAATATGAGATAATAGATGAGGCACAGTACATCAAAAACCAGACCACAGCGGCAGCAAAGGCTGTAAAGCTTATAAGAAGCAAGGCTAAGTTCGCACTGACAGGAACTCCTATTGAGAACAGACTTAGTGAGCTTTGGAGCATATTTGATTACCTTATGCCGGGATTTCTGTATGGTTATGATGTATTTAAGAACGAATTTGAGACACCGATTGTAAAATATCAGGATGAGGAGGCTATGGCCAGACTTCAGAAGATGGTCAGACCGTTCATACTGCGCCGCCTGAAAAAGGATGTTCTTAAGGATCTTCCGGAGAAGCTTGAGGAGAACAGGGTAGTAAAGTTCGACGAGAAGCAGCAGAAGCTCTATGATGCACAGGTTCTTCACATGAAGAATGAGCTTGCCTCATCGGATGACAAGGACTTCAACAAAAAGAAAATAGAAATTCTTGCGGAGCTTACAAGGCTTCGCCAGGTGTGCTGTGATCCGAGACTTTGCTATGATAATTACGATGGAAGCTCTGCGAAGCTGGATTCGTGCATGGAGCTGATACAGAGCGCCATTGATGGCGGACACAGAATGCTTTTATTTTCACAGTTTACGAGTATGCTTGAACTGCTTGAAAAGCGTCTTGACGCGGAAAATATAGAGTATTATAAGATAACAGGCGAGACATCCAAGCAGAAAAGAATGGAGCTTGTCAAGCAGTTCAATGAAGGAACTGTACCTGTATTCCTTATCTCACTGAAAGCAGGCGGTGTTGGACTCAACCTTATAGGTGCGGATATGGTTATCCATTATGATCCATGGTGGAATGTTGCGGTGCAGAATCAGGCAACGGACAGAGCGCACAGAATAGGACAGACAAAGAAGGTAACAGTATATAAGATGGTTGTCAAGAACACGATTGAGGAGAAGATTCTGAAGCTTCAGGATAGCAAGCGTGATCTTGCAGACAGTATTATAAGCGGTGACAATGTCGGAATGAGCAGCATGAGCAGGGATGAGCTTATGGAGCTGCTGGGTGTGTGAAGCTGATATGTAATGCTGATATGGCATGATATAAAAAATACAGTAAAAAGCATCGATAAAAATTTATTTCTTAAAAGAGCAGCAGGTTGATTGCGACCGGCTGCTCTTTTACGTCCTGTGCAGTATATTTTCCATAAAAAAACTATTGCATTAATAGAAAATGTATGATAGTATTTCAATACACAACAAGTAGTAATTAAAACTACATGATAAAATATATAAAACCGTAACTTGTAATAATCATATCGGATTATACCCGGTAAATGCTGAAGCGGGTAGTAACGCTTTAATATTAAGCAACGTCCGGTTGCAATACACTGAGTTTCGCAATTAACTATGAATATCAGGGGTAAGAAAGGAGAAGCTTATATGAATGGATTACTTGAAAACATTGAGGAGAGAGGACTTAAGGATCCCTGGAGTGCAATTACACATTTTATCGGCATGCTCATGGCGATGCTTGCTGCGGTGCCGCTTCTGATAAAGGCTGCCAAAGCACCGGATAGAATACATTTCGCAGCTCTTGGAATATTTGCCTTGAGCATGATACTGCTTTACGGAGCAAGCGCGACATATCATTCAATCAGGGGCTCGCAAAGAGTTCAGACTATTCTGAGAAAGATTGACCACATGATGATTTTTGTACTTATTGCAGGCTCCTACACTCCGATATGCCTTGTGGTTCTGAATGGCACGACCGGCTATGTGATGCTGGCACTTGTATGGGGAATTGCAATTGCGGGAATAGTAATCAAGCTATGCTGGATTACATGTCCTAAGTGGTTTTCTTCAATATTGTATATCGCAATGGGATGGGTGTGCCTGCTTGCATTCTCTAAGATTTACAATGCACTTTCGGGACCGGCGTTCTATTGGCTTTTATCAGGTGGGCTTATATATACAATAGGCGGTGTTATATATGCGCTGAAGGCACAGGGCTTTAATGCCAGACACAGCAGCTTCGGGTCACATGAGATATTCCACCTCTTTGTAATGGGCGGAAGCATATGTCATTTTGTTTTGATGTTCCGGTATATAACTGTGTTTCCTATTTAAAAAGTGATTTTTGAATTGCATTTCACCTCGGTTGTGTTATATAATTATAAATGACTCGGAATAAAAACGAACTTAATATGTTTATGCAGATTATATGTCAATAAAAGTGTTCCTGAATAGGGAGCACTTTTATTGTGCTTATAGTAATAAATAAAAGGACAACAGTTAAAGAGGTGGATTATGGGTAAGGCAAAGGTAAGCAGTGGTAAGGATTTAACTACAGGACCAATAGGAAAGGGGATACTGGCATTTGCGATTCCGCTTTTTCTGGGGCAGCTGTTACAGCAGCTCTATAATGTGGCGGATGCGTGGGTTGTAGGAAATTTTGCGAACAACAATGCGTTTGCTGCGGTTAGTTCAACAGGAAGCATGACTTTTCTGATTATAGGTTTTTTTAATGGTGTTGCCACCGGCGGAGGAGTTGTAATATCGAAGTACTATGGAGCGAAAAATTATGAAGCGGTTGAAAAAGCGGTTCACACGAATTTTCTTTTCGGAATTATTGCTTCTATAATTGCAACTGTGGTTGGACTTCTGATGGCACCATGGCTTCTCACGATAATGAAGACACCGGACGAGGTTATGCCGGAGGCAGTTACATATCTCAGAATATATTTTGCAGGTGTCTCCACGATAATCATGTACAATATCGGAATGGCAATCATGCGTGCACTCGGAGACAGCATACATCCGCTGTATTATCTTGTGCTGTCCTCGATAGTGAATGTTATTCTTGACCTGTTGTTTGTAGCTGTTCTGGACTTCGGAGTTGCAGGCGCAGGAGTTGCAACTGTTATAGCACAGGGAATCAGCGCAGTATTATGTATAATAAGAATGTGCAGGGTCGATGGAGTAGGAAAGCTTAAGCTCAGCCTGCTTAGGTATTACCCGGAGTACATGAAAGAAGTTATAGTTCAGGGACTTCCGAACGGTGTCCAGAACTCTGTTATAAGTATAGGAAATATGGTAGTACAGACTAACATCAATTCATTTGGTTCGTATGCGATGTCGGGTGTCGGAGCATACAGTAAGATAGAGGGGTTTGCCTTCCTTCCTATAACAAGCATGTCGATTTCACTTCCTACATTTATTGGACAGAACCTTGGAGCAAAGAAATATGATAGGGCAAAGAAAGGGGCGGCATTTGGAATAGTATCGGGAGTTGCGTTAGCAGAACTTATAGGAGTGATTGTATTTCTGTTTGCACCGCAGCTGTTAAGATTCTTTGTCGATGTGGATGAAGCGGTTATGATAGGGCGGGGACATGCGAGAAGAATCAGCCTTTTCTTCTGCCTGCTTGCGTTCTCACATTGTGCAGCCGGAGTGCTGAGAGGCTGCGGCAAGTCGATAGTGCCGATGATAACAATGTTAGCCTTCTGGTGCGGTGTACGTATTATCTATGTCACAACAACACTTCACTTCATACCGGATTTTTCTGTTATTTCATGGGCATATCCACTTACATGGTCGCTCAGTACGATTGTTTTTACGCTGTTCCTGTTAAAATCCGACTGGGTACATGCGTTTGAAAGGAAGAAAAAATGATTGCGGCAGAGGGAAAAGCGGAGGTTAATGCATTTGATTATTACAGGTTATGTCCGAAGGTATAATGTGAAAAACTTTATACTTTGTTAATTGTAAAATCCGTACAAAAATGTTATAATATGAGTACATTTTTTAGGCAGAATATACATGATTGGAGGAACCTATATGAAAAATTTTCCACACCTGTTTGAACCCATTCAGATAGGTAAAACGACTGTTAAGAACAGAATTTTTATGCCGCCGCTGTCCACTAATCTTGCGGATAAGGGCTATGTGACGGACGCACTTGTCGAGCATTACTCTAACAGGGCAAGGGGAGGTGTCGGGCTTATCGTGACAGAGGTTACGACGGTTGAGCCGACCTACACCTATCTTCCGGGGGATATGTCTATATACGATGACTCGTATATCCCCGGCTGGAAGAAGCTTGTGGACGCTGTGCATAAGTACGACACGAAGATACTCTCGCAGCTTTTCCACCCTGCGTATATGGCGTTTCCTGTTCCGGGGACACCACAGCTTATAGCTCCGTCGAATGTGGGACCTTATTATGCGAAGTCGGCACCGAGGGCTGTCACGGTTGAGGAGCTGCATGTGCTGGTAAGGCAGTTCGGCGAGGCGGCGCTCAGGTTTAAGAAGGCTGGCGGAGACGGAGTGGAAATCCAGTGTGCACATGCACATGGTCTGCTGGGAGGATTCCTGACACCACTTTATAATAAGAGAACGGATGAGTATGGTGGTGACATTAACGGAAGACTCAGGCTTACCCTGGAGGTTATAAGGGAGGTCAGAAAGCAGTGCGGGGATGATTTTATAATCGATGTCCGCATATCCGGAGATGAGTACAGTGAGGGCGGTCTCACACTGAATGACATGATATACGTGTCGAAGCAGCTTGAGAAGGAGGGTGTTGATTTCCTGCATGTATCGGGCGGTAATACTATAAAGAGAGGAAGCTCTATGCCGGCACCGGGAACATCACCTGCACCTCATGCACATGCGAGCGAGGAGATAAGAAAGCATGTACATATTCCTGTTGCCACGGTTGCCAGAATAAATGAACCGTGGGTTGCAGAGGAGCTTATCGCAGATGGTAAGGCAGATATCTGCATGATAGGCAGGGCTAATCTGTGCGACAGTGAATTTGCCAACAAGGCGCGTGAGGGAAGGACGGACGATATACGCCCGTGTATCGGCTGCGGAAGATGCCTCACGGGAATAATGTTCGGCAAGCCTATAGCATGTACGGTGAATCCGTCTGTTGAGACGAATGATATTGATGAGGCTGATGTAAAGAAGAAGGTTCTTGTCATTGGAGGCGGTCCTGCGGGAATGGAGGCAGCCTATGTAGCGAAGAAGCGCGGACATGAGGTTGTGCTCTGTGAGAAGGAGAAGGAGCTTGGCGGACTGTTAAGACTTGCAGCTGTGCCTATCAGCAAGCAGGAGCTATGCAGGGTCATCAAGTTCATGGCACGGCGTCTGAATAATGAAGGAATTGATGTTAGAACGGGCTGTGAGGTGACACCTCAGATGCTTGCGGATGAGTTTAAGGACTACGAGATTATATGCTCGACAGGTGCGAAGCCTAAGGAGATAGAGGCCTTTAAGCAGTTTAAGCAGACGATGACGGCGGACGATATCCTCTCGGGAAGGAAGTTCCCGGGCAGGAAGATAGTCATTCTCGGCGGCGGCTCGGTTGGCTGTGAGACTGCGGACTACCTTGCACCGCTGGTTAATGACCTTTTTCCTGCTAACAGGGATGTGACAGTTATCGAGATGACAGGCTCGCTTATGACAGGAGATGGCGGAGCAGCCAAGAGCCGTCTTACGCAGCGTCTTATGAGCAAGGGCGTGAAGCTTCTGCTCAATGCCCAGGTTAAGAAGGTGGATGAGAGCACCATCACCTACGAGCAGGACGGTGAGGAGCACATGATAAAGGATGCCGACACGCTCGTGTTCGCCGTCGGCTACACACCGACTAAGGTGGAGTATGAGAACGCGCACTATATCGGAGACTGCGGTAAGGTAGGAAATCTTAAGGACGCAATAAGCGGGGCTTATCAGCTTGCGAAGTCGTTGTAAGCAGTCAGCCGGATATGTTTTCAGATGTTCGGTGTATATTATAGTAAAATTAAGTAATTCTGTTTATTAAAAAATATATTTTTAAAGGAGAATTATGTATGGACAACAGATTATTAGAACCGATTAAGGTAGGAAAGCTCACATTTAAGAACAGAATCATGTTTCCGCCGCTCACAACGGGCTATGAGGAGAGGGACGGTTCCATCGGTGATAGAAGCTTAAGCTTTTACGAGAGGCTTGCAAAGGGCGGAACGGCATATGTCGTGATAGGGGACGTGGCTCCTGTGAGAACAGCCTCACCTACGCCGAAGCTCTATGATGACAGCCAGATACCTGTGTATAAGAAGCTTGCCGACACACTCCACGCGTATGACTGCAAGGTGGCATTACAGTTATTCCACCCTGAGTATGATGTGCCGGGTGTGGGCAGAATGATTATGCAGGCAGGAATGGCAAGACAGGCGGCAGCTAAGGCACAGGCTGATGGAAATACTGATGAGGCAGCTAAGCAGACACAGCTTGCTGAGCAGCTTACCAAGGATGCCTATGCGAAGCTTCATCATGACATGCAGCACTTTGTGAGCGAGGCAAGTGTTGAACAGCTCGGGCAGATTAAGGACAGCATTGCGGTGTGTGCTAAGAGAGCGGCGCAGGCGGGCATAGATGCGATAGAGGTACACGGAGACCGCCTTGTCGGTTCGCTCTGCTCTAAGGTGTTAAATCACAGAACAGATGAGTACGGCGGAAGCTTTGAGAACAGAGTGCGCTATGCACTTGAGGTTGTTAAGGCTATCAAGGAGGCTGCACCTGAGCTTATGATTGAGTACAAGCTTCCTATTATAACCGTGAACCCTGACGGTACCCTGCGCGGAAAGGGCGGCTTGGAGGCTGACGAGGGTGTTGAGTTTGCAAAGCTTCTTGAGAAAGCGGGAGTTGATATGATACAGGTGGCGCAGGCGAACCATACAGGAAACATGGGCGATACCATACCGCCTATGGGCGATGTGCCATACAACTGGACTCTCCCTGTTGCAAGCCGTGTAAAGAAGGTTGTCTCTATACCTGTTGCCACGGTGGGACGTGTGGTATCGGTTGCTGCAGGTGAGAAGATACTTGAGGACGGAGATGCAGATATAATTGCATACGGACGTTCGCTTCTGACCGACCCTGACATTGCGAATAAGGCGGCAGCGGGTGAGTGTATCCGTGAATGTCTCAACTGTAACAAGGGCTGTGTAGATGCCATTCAGGGGCGCAGATACATATCCTGTGTGCTCAATGCAGAGAACGGAAATGAGGCGGCAGTTTCAATTAAGCCTTCCGAGGGTGTGAAGAAGGTTGCCGTGGTAGGTGCCGGAATAGCAGGTCTTGAGGCTGCCAGAGTTGCTGCAAAGCGTGGACACAGTGTAACGGTATTTGAAAAGAGCGGCAGAATCGGCGGACAGATTAACATTGCCGCAGTTCCACCGAGAAAGAGCGAGATTTTAAGGTCTGTTGATTACTATAAGAATATTCTGCCTTCGCTTAACGTAGATATTAAGCTTAATACAGAGGTATCAGCGGCAGAGCTTAATGGTTTTGACAAGGTTATAATTGCAGTCGGAGCCCATAACATGGATTTACCTATGCCGGTTGATTCGGACAGAGTTGTATCATCCTGGGATGTGCTTAACGGGCTTGAGGTTTCGGGAACCTGTGCAGTTCTTGGTGGTGGTCTTGTAGGTACGGAGACTGCTGAGTATCTTGCACAGAAGGGGCTTGATGTAAGCATTGTTGAGATGATGGATAAGATTGCGTCAGGTGAGTCATCGACAGTTATGCCTCTGATAACGAAGGATTTTATGGCTCATAATGTGAAGCAGTATGTAAATACAAAGGTAAATTCCATAAAGGACAATACGATAAATGCCATAAATACACAGGATGGTTCAGAGGTGATAATCAAGGCAGATACGATAGTAAATGCTCTCGGTTCCAAGAAGAATGTTTTCGATGTATCGGGTATTACTGTTCCGTATGTGCTTGCGGGTGATTGCAGCGGTGAGAGGACGGCAGATATATCGGCAGCTATACGAAGCGGATATAATGCGGGAAACGGGATTTAATATTTTCTTAGGAAAATAATTTAAAATTTTAACTAAATGAATAAAAAAATAATAAAAATACAAGTGGAAGGGCTGTCCACTTGTATTTTTTTAAGTACATGGTTCTGTGCGCTACCACTTTAATATGTTAGCAACTTGCCATAATGAAAAAAGTATGCTACCATGTATTGTGTTTTGTACATTGACAAAACTATAACAAATGGAGACAAGGAGAAAAAGGACATGAAGAAACGGTTGTTTAGCGGTTTCCTCGCTCTTATGATGGTATTTACATTGGTAAATCCAATGTCATTTACTGCAAGAGCAGATGAGAATACCGTTGAAGAGACGCAGGTACAGTCTGACGAGAGTACCGTTGAAGAGACACAGGTACAGTCCGACGAGAGTACCGTTGAAGAGACACAGGTACAGTCCGACGAGAGTACTGTTGGAGAGACACAGGTACAGTCGGATGAGAGTACTGTTGAAGAGACACAGGTACAGTCCGGAGAGAGTACTGTTGGAGAGACACAGGTACAGTCGGATGACAGTACAGTTGATGGTATATTTAAGAATGTGCAGGCTGAGGAGGTCAGCGGAACCCCGCGTCTGGATGCTATTTCCGGAAATATTGGCAATTCAGCCGAAGACAGACCTGTAAGCTACCGCGATGATGAGATGGTTACAATCATCGTTGAGCTTGAGGAGGCTCCGCTTATGGATGCTTATGTCATGAATCCGTATACAGTTAGAGACGATGAGACTGCCGGAGAGGCAGTGGCAGAGTTCCTCGCAAGCGATGCGGCAATGCAGGCAGCAGACGAGCTTCGCAGTGAACAGCAGGCACTTTTTAATGAGATACAGGCAATGCAGCCGGCAGTTATGAGCACGGAGGAGGATGAGACTTTATCTCTTGTTACACTTACGGCACAGTGGACTGTTCTTGTAAATGGTATGGCTGTAAAAGCGCCTTATGGTATGCTTGCAGGAATCAGGGAGCTTGACGGAGTAAAACGTGCTTATGTTGAGCATACATATGACGAGCCGAAGGAGCCTGTGACTGAGGCAGGTGCTATCGCAGGCTACAGCTATGATATGGTTCATCTTAGCGAGGCATGGGAGGCAGGCTATACAGGCAAGGGACTTCTCGTTGCAGTTCTTGACACAGGTGTTGATATCGAGAGTGCAGCATGGTTTGATGATGAGAAGAATGAGAATGTATTCGGAATACGTCGTGTGCATGAGGCATTCCGCGACAATTCATTTAAGTCAGACGTTAAGGACAGTGAACTCCGTTATACGAAGGAGTCACTCTTAAGTTTCCTTTCAGATAAGAAGCTTAACGCTAACAGCATGAGTGCTGCCAGCAATGAGGATATGTATAAGACGCGTAAGGTTCCGTTTGCATTTGACTATGCCGGAGAGGCAGATTCCTATACAGGTGAGATTATCGGTGGAGATGTCAATGTCCGCAACACAAGCAGCGACCATGGTACCCATGTATCAGGTACAATTGCAGGCTATGCAAAGAACGATGAAGGTCATGTGCTGTTTTCAGGAGTTGCGCCTGATGCCCAGCTTATGATGATGAAGGTGTTTTCGGATGTTGGCGGTGGTGCTACGGACAGTTCAATATTAAAGGCACTTGAAGATACAATGGTTCTGGGTGCAGATATTGTCAATCTGTCACTTGGTTCAGATAATGGTTTTTCACAGGATGATACAGTGAACAATGAGGTATATGCGCGTATGGAGCAGGCAGGAATTATTCTTATGACTTCTGCCGGAAACAGCGAGACCTCACCTTCGATGGGTAACGAGCTCGGTGGACTCAACGAGAGCAAAAATCCTGATATTTCAGTGATTTCTGCCCCTGCCGTATATCCATCTAACCTTGCTGTCGCTTCCGTAAACAGCAGTGTTGATTTACTCAGCATATTAAAGTGGGGCGATATGGAGATTGGTTATTCAGACCCTACTTCAATAGCCATGAAGAGTAAGTTCGCAGGCAAGGGCGAATTCGTTGTGTATGACGCCGGCTATGGTACATATGATGACTATCAGAAGGCAGGCTTTGATACTGGTTACAATGGAGGCAAGACAGGTATTGCGCTTGTAAAGCGTGGCGGAACAGATTACAGTGGTAATCCGCTCTCATTTGTGACAAAGATTAATAACGCAAGCAGCTTTTCAGGTGTAAATTACCGCGGAGAGTCATACGGTGTTCTCGCTGTAATCATCTATGACAGCGATTCAGAGACAAATACACTTATAAACATGAGCACGGACGGAACTTCACTCACCTCTGCATTTATCGGTGGTAAAGACGGAGCCGCTATGGTTGAGGCTCTCAAGAACGGTGAAGAGGTCAAGATTTCCGTAGAGCAGAATGACAAGGTTGTAAGCTGGAGCGATGCAGGAAACATGAGTTCCTTCACTTCATGGGGAGCAGGTGCTTCACTTGAGCTCAAGCCTGAGATAACGGCGCCTGGCGGAAATATCTGGTCAACTATCGTGGATCAGACCTACCAGGGCGGTGCAGGCGTATATAACGACTACACAGGTTCTTACGGAATGATGAGTGGTACATCGATGGCAGCACCTCATATGTCAGGTCTTGCAGCCATTGTGCGTCAGTATGTCGATGCCAATATGGTTTCATTGGAATCAAAGCATGACAATGCGGCAATAGCAAGCAAGCTCCTCGTGAGCACGGCTGTCCCTACGGCTGAGGACGGAGTATATGTCTCTCCGCGTCGTCAGGGTGCAGGTATTGTAAATGTTGCAGCGGCAATCACTTCTCCTGCATATATCGATGTCGAGGACAAGCTTGTAGGTAAGCTTGAGCTTGGCGACGATGTTGACTGGACCGGAAGCTATGATTTGAAATTCAATGTAGTGAATGTATCAGACAAGGCACGGACCTACAGCATAAGCGCTTCGATTTTACGCCCTGACACGGCAGAGCAGGACGGCATGACCATGGTGCTTGAGCAGGATGTGCTCGTAAAGAAGGTTGACCTTGGTAAAGTTACGGTTCCTGCAAAGTCAACAGTTGAGGTATCTAAGAACGTCAGCCTTACGGCTGAGGAGATAGCTGCAATAAGAACGCTCTTCCCTAACGGTACATTTGTGGAGGGCTTCATCTCCCTCACATCAGCAGATGAGGCGGTTCCGCAGCTCGGACTTCCTATGCTTGCATTTATAGGTGACTGGACGGCAGCTCCTATTTTTGATGAGACCAATTGGTTTGATGAACCTGAGGATGGAAACGATGTAAACAACAATCATTATGCACTTGGTGTAAATGTAATGGGCAGCACTGTTCAGAACAACGGTGAGGTTGTCAACTTTATCAATGTTGGCCAGAACCCGTTCGGAAACAGCATCACGGAGACAAGCACACAGACTGTATTCCATCAGGGCAACTTCACTATATCACCGGATGGCAATGGCTATCTTGACAGCTTTGATGATTTGGAACTCTATCAGCTCCGAGATGCTAAGCTCATCGTGAGCGAGGTACATGATAAGGAGACGGGTGAGCTTTATTATCGTGATTTCCTTTCGTACATGCCAAGAAGTGTTTACAACAGCGGTTACGGTGTGGTAATTCCATACACAATATACTATTTTACAAACGGCTGGAAGGGTACAGACCTTGATGGAAATGTACTTCCAAACGGAACACAGTGTGTATACTCAATAGTTGCATACGGCGACGGCGATTACGGCGACAAGGCATACGATGATGAGGCAGGACGCGATGTTACTGATTTTGAGTCCTTCAAGGATGGCAAGGAGCCTACCTTCAACGGACATGCTATGGACAAGACAGGTGATACGCTTACATTTGATGTGTTGGTTGATACAGAGGCGCCTAAACTTGTAAATAACTGTGTAACCTTCTATGAGCAGGATGGACGCACTTACATGACAGGTACGGTTGAGGACGGAAATGGTTCCATAGCCTCGATAGAGGTTGACCCACAGATAAGCCGTACATATACAGCCTCAAATGGTAAGGAAGTTACAGAGTACAGCATTGATATGAACAATCCTTTCCTTGAGGAGACAATCTATGATGAGGATACTCATACATTTACCTTTACGGCAGATGTTACAGAGTACAAGGGTTACTACAACTGGACAGGAAATGTATTCCTCTCATGCGGCGATTACGGTGCTAATGACCGCACCTATGCTATCAGTGTAAACGCTGAGTCAGGACTTGTGCTTTCACAGAAGTCAGCACTTTTATATCCTGGTCAGGAATTTGACCTCAGCGTAAACAACAACACAGGTTCAAACGATGCAATAACAAGAACTTCAAGCAATCCTGAGGTTGCTAAGGTTGATGAGTTTGGACATGTTACTGCTGTTTCGGCAGGTCAGGCAGTTATAACTGTTTCGAACGGAACTTCCAGTGCGGTATGTATAGTTGCCGTAAAAGAAAGACCTACACAGGTAGAGGATTTCAAACTTTCAATCGACAGCTTCTCAGGACTTAAACCAAATGGCTCGATCACTGTCAAGGTAGAGGATATGATACCGGCAGATGTTGAGATTAATCAGATCGAATGGAAAGTATACGAGGATGATGAAGACTGGGCAGGTCTTGTAAATGTATATAAGGACAGCTCGGATGCATTCACCGGACGTATAGAACTTACCGCATCAGGCTCCTCGGATTTAATCCCTGCCGGAAGCGGATACCTTGAGGTTACAATTAACGGAGTTACCCGTAAGATGACATTTGATTGGGAAGATTTATATACTTCTTCAACACAGGATGATTTAAGTTCCGATGCATACTACAATGAGCAGACGGTATATGTAGGGACAGGTGAGACGGCAACACTTATTGCAAAGTATATGCAGAATCATTCGTTTATTCCGATTAAGCTCTGCACGGCTGAGGGATATGTAGACGGAAGCTATGATAATCCACTGACAGATGCAGCAGGTCTTGTTCTTGACGGACCGGACTTCTCCGCAACGGATGTTGATTGGAGCGGTAAGCTCGTGAACAAAGAGAATTATGCTCTTCCTGAGTCAATCAGAGTATTCTTCAGATATGATTATGGGTATGAGTATGAATTGACACAGAATGCCCAGTACAGCGGCTATACCTATGATAATACAACAGGTGTAATTACCTTCCGTGCTCCTTCAGGAAGCGGTACAACGGTTGTAATCCGTGCAGACGGTGTTGCAAGCGAGGGTGCTGCTGCAGGTGAACTGTCAGGCGAGGTTTACACAAGACCTGATGGCACATACGGACCATTTGACTGGAATTTAACAGGCGGTCAGGGAAAGCTTGAGACAGCAGAGAATGTGAATGTCAACTATTCAGTGAAGAATGTGGCATATTTTACACCGGATGCACCTGGCGTAAGCTATATCACAGCCACTAGCAAGGATGGTAAGTACCATGTTAACTTTGCAGTTGTAAGCACGGCTGTCAAGGCGGATGTGATAACGCTCAATACCAACAGCTCAGAGCTGAATATTGGAGATGAACTTGCACTTACAGCAGCACTTTCACCTGAACCTTCAATTTCAGATGATGCAGCGTTGGTATGGGTATCATACAACCCGGAGGTTGCAAGCGTTGATGCAAACGGCGTGGTAACAGCTCATTCTGCAGGCTATGCATTTATTTCAGTATATACGGCAGTGAACAATGGTGTATCAAGTTACTGCATGGTGAAGGTACTTCCGGGTGCAGAGCATACACACTTCTTCGGAACAGAGTGGAAGTATGACGAGAACAGCCATTGGCATGAATGTGTTGCTGAGGGCTGCGATGGCACAATTGCTGACAAGGCAGAGCATACAGCAGGTGACTGGATTGTTGACAAGGAGGCCACAACAGAGGCTGCCGGACTCAGACATAAGGAGTGTACCGTATGCCATTATGTAATGGAGACACAGGTTATCGATAAGATTGAAAAGCCAACGGAGGAGCCGACAGAGAAGCCAACAGAGACACCGTCTGAGAAGCCGACAGAGAAGCCTTCAGAAGCTCCGACAGTGGAACCTACTGCTCCTTCAAAGCCTGCAGCAGGTAACATAATTAAGACGGATTCCGTTTCAACAGATAATGCGTCAAAGTACGATTTTGGTATAGCCAACGGCACATCGGATCTGATGGAGAAAGTACTCTCTGACGCACAGAAGGCACGAGTTGCCAACGGTGAGTCTGCTGAGATTTTCCTTGATGTGAAGAATATAACGGATTCAGTAAGCGAAAATGACAAGCAGTTGGTTGAATCAGTTCTTGACAAATATAAGGTTGGCGCTTATTTCGATATATCGCTGATGATGAAGGTTGGTCATGATAAAGCTTCTAAGGTTACGGAAACTTCGGGCAGCATAAGTCTGAGAATAAGAGTACCTGAGGAGCTGACAGGAAAAGCGCTCAAGGTTGTGAGAATTCATGATGGAGCAGCAACTGTTATTGACGGAACTTACGATGAGAACACTGGTTACTTCACATTTGATACAGATGCGTTCTCAACCTATGCTCTCATATATGCTGAGACAGGAATGATTATCGCGCCTAACACGGGAAGAGAGAACAATGTTTTCGCTCCTATTGCTATGGTTGGAATGATCATTGTGGCAGGCGCTGCTTTTGCGGCTGTTAAAAGACGCAGAGAGGAAAGCGCACAGAATTAATCGACACAGCCCTGGTACAGAATAAGCGGCAGAGTTAAATATACCCCCACGGTCCATCTGTGGGGGTATTGCTTTGCAATATTGAAAAAGGCTGATACACCGCATATGCGGTATATCAGCCTTTTTAAGTTCCTAATGGTATATAAAATCACAATGATTGCATGAGCAGTCGTGATAGATTACTTTCCGAAGTATCTGTCAAGCATACCCTTGAGTGCGCGTCCGTGTCTTGCCTCGTCGCGTGCCATCTCATGAACTGTATCATGGATTGCATCAAGGTTGTTCTTCTTGGCACATTTTGCAAGGTCGAACTTGCCGCTTGTTGCACCGAACTCGCAGTCAACTCTCCATGCAAGGTTAGCCTTGGTGGAAGCCTTCATGTTCGGCTCTAAATCCTCACCTAACATCTCAGCGAACTTCGCAGCATGCTCTGCCTCCTCGTAAGCTGCCTTCTCCCAGTAGAGACCAATCTCAGGATAGCCCTCGCGGTGTGCGATACGAGCCATGCACAGGTACATGCCTACCTCTGAGCACTCTCCCTCGAAGTTAGCCTTGAGTTGCTCGAAGATATACTTCTTGTCCTCATCGCTTATCTCAGGGTTGTTCTTAACTGTCTTGCCATAGATGCCATACTCATGCTCGGCTGCAAGTGAGAGCTCACCTGTTACCTCCTTGAACTTGTCAGCGCCTACATGGCATACAGGACACTCAGCAGGAGCTGCCTCTCCCTCATAAACATAACCACATACAGTACATACGAACTTTGCCATAGTAATTCTCCTTTTCTTAAATAATATTGTTGCAGTGTGCGAGGAATATAGGTATCTCCGGCATCGCTGCTATAAATTGATTAAATAATTGCTTACAAAATTATAGGGCGTAATTAGTGTACTGATTTTATTAAAATTTATAAATGCATGAAACATTATTTTCTAAAAGAGTGAAAATAATGCTTAAATAAAATCAGTAATGATTACTGAGTTTAATTTATCACATAAATCAGAATTTGTCAACTAAAAAATCCCTATTCATGGATATTCTATTTTCTTTTGCCAATATTCCGTATGACCGGACATATTTGTCTGTAAGGTTAATAGGACATGAATAGGGAGTGTGCTGTTAATCAGTATTTTTTTGCGTCTTTTCATTGTTAAGACAGTTGTCGCAGGTTCCGTAGAAAATAACACTGTGTCCACGGACTTTGCCGGGAATACCGGCTTTCGTATTCTTTAATAAGAAGGTAGCAGGTTCCATTTCAACATCGTACACATGATGGCATGAGTCGCACAGAAAATGATAGTGCAGCCGGGTATTGCCGTCAAAATGGTCACAGTCCTCCCCTTGAATCTTGAGTGCCTGTCCGTGTTCAACGAGCAGTGCAAGATTGCGATATACTGTGCCGAGGCTTATATTAGGATATATACCGCGGATGTACATATATACTTCCTCAGCTGTGGGATGTGAAGTTGTATGGCAGAGAAAATCAAGGATTGCCTCACGCTGTCGGCTGTAATTTAATTTTGCCATATAAATCCTCATTTCTTTTGTGGTTCTTCAGCTTCATGTATATGCATTGGCGGAACAAAATCGTCCGATTCCATAAGCTCCTCCATAGTCATCGGGCGCTTCAGGTTCATAACAGGGTCATATACCTTTCCGCAGAGCGATGTACGGATAGGAATAGGGCAGATATCATGTATGCGCTTAATTTCCTTGGCGATAAAGCCTGACATAAGGTATGCACCGAAGTCATTGGTGTTCATGCAGTCGCCGGGATAGAAGTAACGTGCTGCATCGGAGCTGCCCACACGCTTTATAAAGTCCATGCTGACCTGATGAAGGTCTATTATAGGGACATGCTTTTCGGCTGAGATTTTTTTACATGCGTCCGCATAGCTTAGCATTGTATCATCGTAGGCTGTCTTGTCGGAATTCCAGGTGTTGCCGGCAAGCGGGGTGACGATAATCGGGGTGGCACCGAAGCTTCTCACTTCATCAATGAAGGTTCTGAGATTATCGGTATATCCTGTATCGGCTGCGAGGTGTGAGAACTTAGCATCGTTGTGTCCAAACTGGAAAATGCAATAGTCACCGCGCTTGATGTTCTTCTTGATGATATTGTAGTGACCCTCAGTGCGGAAGTTCTCCGTGTTGAGTCCCGGGTGGGCATGATTAGATACCGCTGCGAGGTTTGAAACATAATATGTAAAGAACTGTCCCCAGCCGCTGTAGCTGCTCTCAGGGTAATACGGGTAGCATGCAGGACAATCTGCAACAGTTGAATCACCGGTTATATATATGGTAGGTGTGTCAAATTCTTCTATTGTAAGAGTTGTGAATACAGGTCTGCTTCCGATTACCGTAATGTCAATTGTTTTGTCTGTGTATACTTCATTGTGTCCCTGCGGAATGATATCACACACATTGACATTGAATACATAGGCGCGCACCTCACGCGGACAGTAGTCTCCTTTAAGGGATTCAAGTCTTCTTCTTCCGGAAAATATGGTAATTCCCTTGATAGGTGTATCTCCGGCGGATAGAACAAGAGTTACTTTATAGTTGCCCTGATGTGGAACAACAGCCTTGAATGTTATAGGAATATATCCATCATCGACGATACCGTTCTCAAGATAGACACCGTTATCATCAGCCTGTGGGGAGATAAGCTTGGAATCGGAGTACCAGCGCTGTGGCTGGAAGCCGTCATTGATTTCATTAATTTTCAGATTGGAATCGGAACTTCTTGACTCCTCTGTCAGAAATCCATAGCCCTTTTTATATGAAAAGCTGTCCTCAGGATATACCTGTGTTATGTGTCTTGAGCCTAGGCTGTCTGCGCTTGGCGTATTTCCGAAATTGTACGTCATACGATAGCCGGAGCCGGTTTCAATGGCTGCATGTTCAGCATAAATGTCTGACGAAATTGCTGTGGTCATATCTATAACCCTCCGTAAAAATTAAATCTTATATAGTAAGTACATTATACTACAACCTGCTGCGATATTCCAGCAAGACTTATTTTTTATTACGGATTTCCATGTTTTTGTAAAGCCTTTGACAATGCGGCATGATAGTTATATATTATAAGATGTAGTGTTAAAAGCCTAATAAAACACAACAAATAAGATATATAAGATAAAGCGGAGGCTGGTTATGGAAAAAGATACAACATGTGCATACTGCATGGAGGGCGAATTAGTTGCCAGGTTCGGAATTAAGATTTGTGAGATGGACACCTGCAAGGTGTATTTATTTAAGGAGCAGAGTCATCCGGGCAGAGTGATTCTTGCACATAAGAAGCATGTGGGTGACATGACAGAGCTTACAGCGCAGGAGAGAGCGGCTTATTTTGAAGATATTGCTAAGGTATCCACAGTGCTTCAGAAGTTATTCAAACCTCAGAAGATTAACTACGGAGCTTATGGCGATACAGGTCATCATCTTCATTTTCACCTTGTACCTAAGTATAAGGATGAGTTTGAATGGGGCGGTGTGTTCCTTATGAATCCGGATAAGAAGTATCTTACAGATGCAGAGTATGCGGATATGGCTGCTAAGATTAGGGCAGGTATAGAAGAACAGTAGGTTTTAACATGAGTGGGGAGGATTGTAATGTCAGATATTAAATCACAGGTTGAAGAATGCCTTAAGCAGGCGGAGGAGATTGAGCGCGCCGGTGTGATAAAGGACAAGCTGAATACTACGTTCCGTGAGAATTTACGATACGAATTCCTCAAGTTTTTAGTATATCTCAGCGACGGAGACGGCTATGTTGACGAGAAGGAGATAGCATTTATCAACAGTACGCTTGGATACCGCATGACTGAGGGACAGATAAAGTCTATAATGTTCTATGACAAGCTTCATGACGATTCATATACCAGGAAGGTTCCATTTGCCCTGAAGGGATTTGTGCTGTGTGATGCAGGAAGAAAGCTCAATGATGATAAGAAGCGGGCCAACAATCTGGTCAATACATTCCGCGCCCTCGGTCAGGAATTTGTCGCGTGCAATGATGTGACCAGTGAGCGCGAGGTCAATATGCTCACAGACTATCTTGCAGTGATGGAGAAGTTTCTTAAGGAATATGGTCTTTATGACAGCAAGCTGTCCGTAAAAGCCAGGAAGGCGGAAAAACGTTCGGTCGACGAGGTTCTCGAGGAATTAAACCAGCTTGTGGGACTTGACGGTGTGAAGCAGGAGGTCAATAGTCTTGTCAATCTGCTCCGTATCCAGAAGCTTCGCGAGGAAAAGGGGATGAAGCAGCCGAATGTGTCAAAGCATCTGGTATTTTCGGGAAATCCGGGAACAGGAAAGACAACGATTGCGCGTATGCTTGCTGATATTTATAATTCACTCGGAATCCTTTCGGGCGGGCAGCTTGTCGAGGTTGACCGTTCAGGGCTTGTGAGCGGGTATATCGGACAGACGGCGACGAAGGTTAACGGTGTTGTAGAGCAGGCTCTTGGAGGAATCCTCTTTATTGATGAGGCATATACGCTGACAGCGAAAAAGGGTGAGGGAGATTTCGGACAGGAGGCAGTCGATACCCTTTTAAAGGCTATGGAGGACAACAGGGATAATCTTGTTGTGATTGTAGCAGGATATCCTGACCTTATGGATGAATTCCTTAATTCCAATCCGGGACTCCGCTCAAGATTTAACAAGTTCATATTTTTTGATGACTATAAGCCGGACGAGCTGTTTCAGATACTCTTAGGAATGGCTAAGAAGCAGGATTATGTTCTGTCCGAGGCTGCCAAGGTTAAGGCTAAGGAGTATTTCGAGCAGGCATGTGCCAATAAAACGGAGAATTTTGCCAACGCCAGAGAGGTAAGAAATTATTTTGAAAAGGCTGTGTCTAAGCAGGCGACAAGGCTTATCAAGAATATCAACTCGATTGACGAGCAGATGCTTCTTACCATCGAGGCGGATGATTTGGAGAATTTTGTGAGTGTGAGCTAGAAATTGATGAAAAAATTGTGAATTTTGTGTATTTGCTTTACTTTTATATATGAGATGTGTTATAACTAAATAGCTGTCCGAGAGTGACAGCTATTTATTTTTTTTATTTCCTGATAAGGGGAAGAATTGGAGGAATATAGTGAAAAAGAGAGTATTGGCACTTGTACTTGCCGGAACAATGGTCTTCGGACTTACAGCATGTAATAAGGGTGGAAGTAATAACGGCGGCAATGGAACAGACACAGAGACAACAACTGTTTCAGGAGAAACTACAACAGGAGAGACTACAACAGGAGAGACTACAGAGGCACAGCCGGTTACACAGACAACACCGCTTACAGACTACAGCGGATATGTAAAGATAGGTGCATACAAGGATTTGGAGATAGAGGTTGATGCAGCGGTTGTTACTGATACGCAGATACAGAGCAGGAAGGATCAGATAGTTACCTATTATAACACTAACGTACTTGAGGGAGAGCATATCACAGAGGGCACAACAGCAGATGGTGATGTAATCAATCTTGACTACAGCGGACTTCTTGATGGTACTGCATTTGATGGCGGTACAGCTACTTCACAGAAGTATACTGTCGGTTCGGGAAAGTTTATCCCGGATCTTGATAAGCAGCTTGCAGGTCTTGAGGTTGGCAAGGAGTATGAGCTTAAGTGTACATTCCCTGAGGATTACACTGTCAATACAGAGCTTGCGGGCAAGGAAGTAACCTTCGTAGTTACTGTCAACTGGATTGAAGGCGATAAGGATGAGCTTGAGTGGGGTGATGAGCTTGTAAATGCTTATACCGATGGAAAGTACACATCTGCCGATGACTACGAGAAGAGCTTCACAGATGAGATGATTGCCTCTGCTCAGGAGGAGCAGCTTACCAACTATACTAACGGAGTATGGTCTAAGGTTATGGAAAACAGCACGTTCGAGTCACTTCCGGAGGAAAAAGTTACTACAATAGCAGATGATTACTATAGCTACTATGTACAGTATTTCACATATTATGCTTCACTTTATGGCATGGATATGGCATCATTCCTTTCGAGCATGTACAATATGACAGACGATGACCTCAGAACAGAGTGCCGTTCAATGGCTGAGAATGAGGTTAAGTACATTATGATGTCATGTGAGATTTTTAAGGATCTTGGTATGACATTATCAGATGAGGAATACAATACAAGGGCTCAGGAGGTTGCCGAAACGAACGGCTTCGATTCAGCGGCCGCATTTATTGAGCAGTATGGCGAAGAATATGTAAGGGAGAGCTTCATATTCGATATTATAAGTGATTATCTTAAAGAGAATAACAAGATGGTTATAGCTGAGTAAGGTATAACCTGTTAAAACAGCGTCACATTAAGCTTTTAATGTGGCGCTGTTTGTGCTATACTACGGAATAAAGATCTATGGAATTTATTTACAGAGAGGGTATTTTCGGGAGGAGAGACAGGTATGAAAGAAGCGGGAGATATTTTCAGGGAAGTGGCACAGGCTGCGGGAGATATAGTTTTCAGGTACGATTTAAAGACGAAGAAGTTTATGCAGTATTCGGATAAAAGTGAGCTGTCAAAGTACGGCTCATGGCTTCAGGATTTTGATTTTGCAATGGTTAATGCTAATATGATTTATCAGGAGGATATAGATGACTTTTTCAAGCTTACTGCAGAGATAAAAAGAGGTGCTGAGGGAACTATTGAGGGAATATTCAGAATGAGGCTGCATGTAAGCGCAGACTACCGCTGGTATAGACTGGTTGCAAGGACGAAGTACGATAGTACGGGAGCTGTTGAGGTATTAGGGCGCGTTACTGATATACACGATTATATGATTAAGGCAGAGGAAAAACGCCATACATACGAAATCATGGGACATAAGATAGACGTGATGGGCTTTTCGGAGCCGGCACATGTCAAAAATGATATTGTGCGCTTTGTAAAAAAACACAGGGCAGATACTATGCTTGCGTGTATACTGGTCGATATTCCTGAATATGATAATATTGTGTGTGAGCTTAACAGAACTAAATCGGAGGAGCTTTTTATCAGCCTTTTAAGACGGATTAAGAGCTGCTTCCCACATGGTACATTCGTATGTAAGGTTGGTGTACATAGATTCGCTCTGTTTTCGGGTGGATTTGCAGGAGCTAATGAGCTTTTAGAGTCTGTTACAGGAAGCATGAAAGAGATAGCTGCGCTTGGCCGGCAGTATGAGGAGCAGCTTTCTGACCGTCCGCTCGATGTATATGCCGGAATAGATTTTGAAAGTAACCATGATGGCATAGAAAATGTTATATACGAGAGAGCGACAGCAGCACTGGAGAATATGCAGAGGGAAAAGACAGGAAAAATCTCATTTTATAAGAAACCGAATGAAGATGTCACCGGTTATGAGGCTGCAAGCTCGGAACAGGAGGATATGATTGCTGAGTATATCATAGAGCTTCTTGAGGATGAGGAGCCGGATGAGATACCTGATAAAGACGAGGTTAAGGCACATGTTAAGGCATGCATACATATTCTTCTTGAAAAGGTTGCCATCAGGTATGGGTTTGACAGAGTTTCAATGAGTATATGTACCGATGGCGGATATGAAAGATATGCGCAGTGGAGCGGTGCACAGCTTTCAGACATTCCGGAGGGCTGTCTGCTTAATATAGAGGGAAATCAGAAGATGATTGAAAGCAAGATTAACTTCTGGGAGCCATATATTGTAAATGATGTCTACTCTTACCCGGACAGCAGTGAATATGGCAGAATGGTTGGTCTAAGCTCTGTCAGAAGCTTTGCGCAGGCAGGATTTGAATGTACTGATGGGGTTAGGGTCATAGTATCATTTGAGTTTTACCAGAAGCCGCATGTGTGGAATGCTGATGAGATAAATGCATTCAATACCGTGAAGCAGGTTGCAGATTACTGCGTAAGATATATAGAGGAGCATTAGAGCCTGATAAAAAGTCATCCGCGTATGATGTCGGCGGATGGCTTTTTTTGTCGAATACTTTATAAGCTATCTATGATAATCATCTGTTAAAATTTAGTTGTAACGGAAGCAGGACACAAGCATTGGTAGGTATTGTTGTCTGTGATTGGGAAGTAAAAAGAAAATGGAGGGTTATCAGGATGCTTTATAATTCAGAAAAAAGAGAGCACGAAAGCATAAGCGGAGCCTGTGTCCAGGCAAAGATAATCCGCAAGGAGGATAAAAAAATTTATCTCAGAATCTGGAACAGTGGCACACAGCCGGCATATAATGTTAATTTTTACATACCCAAGGGACATAGAATATGTGTTTTGAGAAGCCGGCTGGAGTGCCGGATGTTAAAGCCGGGGCAGGCATTTGATGAGTATGCGGTTGCAGATGAAAAGCTGGTAAAGAGTGTGTCGATAGTCACTTATTGGGAGGATGAAGAGGGCTGTCTGTACTCCATGGAGCAGACAGAGCCCGCCCGAAATATGAATAAAAAAATATGTGTGTAATTAATGAATGATTGATTTGATATCGCACATACTATTGACGTGGCAGAAAACAGGTTATGTTGAACAAAAGCTGTCATCAATAAAATGTGGAAATGAGGTCAATTATGAGCGAAAATTACAGTGAACAGAGTAAGTCCTATAACTATGGCAAGGAGCAGAACAGGTCTGCTGACAAGAATCAGAACAAGTCTGAGAATAAGACTGAGAACAAGAAACAGAACAAGTCCGAGAACAAGAGTCAGAACAGGACTAACAGCAGAGGCGAAGACTGCTGCGAATAGCAAGCTCTGGGCTTGGGACAGGGGTCAGACACCCTGTCCCATTTTTGTGTGTCCGCATCTGTTGGGACATGGTGTCTGACCCCTGTCCCAATTACCCCTGTCCCAATTTTTGTCTGCCCCTACAGCAACAGGAAAGCTGCGCCGGACAATACGGCGAGGAATATAAGGTTGTATATTGTAAAGACAAGAATATACTTTCCCTTGCGTGCTTTCGGTGCGGTGCAGTAACCGCGGTATGATATTATACTTGCGAGCGAGGCGATAAGGGTTCCGAGGCCTCCTATATTGACACCGTACAGCAGAGCGGAATAATTGCCGGTGAAGCCTGATAAGAGTATTGCTGCGGGAACATTGCTTATGACCTGTGAGAGAACGATTCCTGCGAAGGCTTCGTGCCCGGTGATAAGACGACTCATCAGAGAGGAAACAGCGGGTATTCTTTCCATATTTCCGATAAAAATGAAAAAGCATACAAAGGTCAGAAGCAGAAAGTAGTCCACCTTCGTGAACAGCTTCCTGTCGCAGAGGAAGATGACCACAGTCGTTATAATAAGCATAATGGGATATTCGATTATATGTATAACACAGGCAATACATACCAGAAAAAGTATCAGATAAGCTATTAAATGGGCGTGCCCGTCCAGATGGCTGTCCGGTACGGAGGTATCAGTGTCTATAGGCTTATTTTTCAGGAGCATAATTGCCGCCACGAGCAGTAGTGCGGATATAATCGTGAGCGGAAGCATGAGTAATAAAAATTCCTGTATAGGTATATGAAAACCCGAGTACAGATAAAGGTTCTGCGGATTGCCTATAGGAGTTAACATGCTTCCGAGATTGGCGGCTATTGTCTGCAATGCTATCACGGGAATGAGCAGTTCTGTCATGCCTGAGGCGGTTAAAAGCATGACAGCAAATGGTACAAAGGTTATCAATGACACATCATTTGTTATGAACATTGAGCAGAAAAAGCATAAAAATACAAGTATAAAGATAAGCTGCCGTGTGCCTCCTGCACGTCTAAGAAGCATTGACCCTAGCGCCCTGAAAAGCCCAACGCTCTGTAAGCCTGCAACCACAAGCATCAGACAGAACAGCAACGATATTACCCTATAGTCGATATAGCCGGCATAAGCCTTGTCCGGCTGCACAAAAAACATTGAAATCACAGCGAGAATGGCGGCTGCGGACAGCACTGCCTCCTTCTTTATGAATCCGGATATCTTTTTTATGATACTATTTTTTTCTGCGTTTGCCGGCATCGCTAATCCTCCTCAATAACATGGATTTCGAGATAGTCGAAGTCTATATGTTCGATAAAGCTGTCCTGTGTGAAACGGGCCTTGCTGAATTTTTTAAAGTCATTTATGTTGATATCAAGCCATGCAGGTATCTGAAGGTCGAAGGCATGACAGACCTCATCCAGTGCGGAAAAAACCTTCTTTGTGCGGTTCATATCAGGGTTATCATTGCAGACTACCATATCACGTATAAGATGATTGTGTTTAAATTCTTTTACCCATAGTCGAAACATGTTTCCTCATTTCCGGCAGATGATATCCACCATTTTTAATTAGTTCATGCCGGATAACGGCATCAATTTTATATTATAACCGTAAAAGTTAATTGTGCATATATATTTTTTTATTATGCAATTGAAAAAAAGCTGTGGATTCTGTAAAATATAGAAGGTGTAATGGACAAAATAGAATAAAAGCTTTATTTTGATGGGGGTCAGAATAATATGAAGAAAGTACTTAAGAAGATTTTTATTGATGGATTCACGGGGATGACGCAGGGAATGTTTGTGACTCTTATTATGGGGACTGCATTTGTCCAGATTGGAACGTGGATTGGCGGATACATCGGAGCGCAATTTATTATATTCGGCAATATTGCCAGACTGCTCACCGGAGCCGGGATAGGCGTGGGGGTGGCAGCTATGTTCGGTGCGGATTCACTTGTGACTGTTTCGGCAGCAATAACAGGAATGCTTGGAGCGTTTCACGGATTAGGGTCGGCGGCACTTGGAAATTCCGGGGAGCCGCTGGGTGCGTTTATTGCTGCCTATATAGCCATAGAAATTGGAATGCTTATATCGCAAAAAACAAGCTTCAGCCTCATATTGACGCCGTTTGCTTCAATATTGTCTGGAGCACTTGTCGGATACTTTGCTACACCATATATAACAAGGTTTATATACTGGATTGTAGGTCTTGCCAGCTATAATGTTGCTGCTTCACCGATTATAGGTGGAATAGTTGTGGCAGTTCTGTTCTCACTGTTTGCTGTAATGCCGCTTAACCTTCCGGCGCTTGCCATGTCACTGGGACTTTCCGGTGTGGCAGCAGGTGCGGCGACTATCGGGGTATGCTGCAGCATGGTTGGATTTGCCGTTTCCGGATATCGTGACAATAAGCTTGGAGGTGTATTTGCACACGGCTTCGGTTCAGCGGTAGTACAGTTTCCGAATGTACTTAAAAGACCGCTTATTCTTATACCCTCTATAATATCAAGTGCAATATTAGGACCGTTCGGAGCCGCACTTTTAAAGCTGTCCGATACCGCCTATGGAGCGGGAACAGGTTCGCTTGTTATGATTGGCCAGTTCGAGACATGGCGCTGCATGGTTCCGGGAACACCTGTGCCTATCGTAGTAATAGAAATCTTTCTCATGCATTTCCTGCTTCCTGGGTTACTCTGTCTGGCGGTCAGTGAAGTAATGAGAAAGCTTAATTGGATTAAAAAAGGAGATATGAGGCTTTTGCACTGAATGTATTGGGTCAAGACAGTAAAGAAGTCCGGTTACGATAATGTCCGCAAGCTCCATTACAACATTGAGCCTTGTGGTCTGCAAAAGCATCGGATCATTGGTGCCGGATAGATTCACTATCCCGGTAATATGAAGATCCCCAACATCAGGCAGCTGCTTGTTAACTCCAAGCCCGGGTTTCAGAGGGCCTGTTCCGACAGTGACATAGCCGATATGGCCTTGCGTTCCTAACGAGGCGTCCACTGCAATACAGAAGGGCTTGCTGTGTCTGAAATATATCTCGGACAATATACTTTCAAGGTTGGTTGCGTGTACAGGGGATGACAGTGTTCCGTACACGGTAATACCATTTTTTTGCTGCTTTTTTCCGCTTTTTCGGAGAGCCTTGGACAGCTTATAGCCGACAATCGGTCCGAGACTGTCACCGGTAGAACGGTCTGTCCCGATACAGATAATGATGACATCGTCAAGCGGACGGTCGGTTTTTAGCAGCAGCTCGGTAAGCTGTACACCGATTTTACATGCTGCGTTAGGTTTGGAAGTGTCAAAATAATAATTTTCGGTTAATGTTTTCATACTGGAATTATATGTAGACTGGGACAACTTTATTCAATATACATTTGATAACGGAGATTTATTGCGAAAAAACACTTAAAAAGTCGCAAAAAAATAATGCACATGAGGATAGAAAATGGTAAACTGATAATGTTTACAGCCGTGATAGAGGAGTACCGCCTCTATTGGACGGATTTGGCAGACACAGATATGCGGTGCGGAAATGAGGTTAAGTGTGAAGGAACATATTGTAAAAAAGAATGATAATCACGAGCTCCCTAAGAATATACGTCAGGTTGGAGATCTGGATTTAGATAAAAGGGTGTATATTGAGGACTATGCATTTTCATTTATAAAAGAAACAGATATAGATGAGGACGATGAGGGAAAAGTCGGAATACTTTTAGGAGAGGAAAAGAACATACAGGGGGAGATATATACTTTTGTGTATGCTGCCATGGAAGTACAGAATGCGTCGGTTTATGATGGAAAGGTAAGCTTCACGCAGGAGACATGGCCGCTTGTTGAAGTTAATTGTGCTGCATATTTTCCGGGAATGAGTATGGTGGGCTGGTATCTGGTCTCCTCTGGCATAAGACCTGAGAATAATGCAGCGCTTGAAAGAGTACATTCGGATTCCATAGGACGTTATAAGGCATTTATGTATGTCAATCCTACCGAGCGGACTGAGGAAATATACAGCTGCTTTGACGGTGGACTTGAATGTCTTGATGGATATGTAGTATACTTTGACAAAAATGAGCAGATGCAAAGATATATGGCTGATGTGGACAGCCGGAGAAAGAAAACAGCGGTCGACGAGGCAGCGGTGAAGAGGTACAGGCAGATTATGAAGGAAAATAAAAATGAACCAAAGGCAAAACAGCAGTTATCGATTATGTATGCACTAAGCGCAATATTAGTTATATTCGTTCTTGTAGCCGGAGCGGCGAGACTTCAGTCTGAAAAGAATGCAGTTAATAATGACAATGTTATTGAAAGCGGTGGAGATTATGTGGACAATACATCAGCCGTGAATGCAACACCTTCAGCGGTTCAGGATGAGACACTCAATGTTGACTATGCGAACGGAAATGTTGACACAACGCAGGCTCCTTCGGATGATGTACAGGAGGAGATTACAAGCAGTGTTGAGGAGGACACCACTCCTGCTGAGACTGAAACCGAGACAGAACAGGTAACTGAGCCTGTGTCGGAGGAGACAACACCGCAGGAGACAACACCGCAGGAGACAACACCGCAGGAGACAACAGCGTCACACAAGACTTATATTGTACAGGATGGTGATACACTTTATGGAATTATAAAGAGGGAATATGGAAGTGAGGATCCGCAGAAACTTCAGGAACTCTTTGATTTAAACGGAATCACGGACGGTGGTAATTCCATCGCACCGGGGGATGAGCTTATTCTTCCGTAAAAGAGTAAGGTTAGGAATGATTATATGTCAAAAAAGATTAAGGTTTTGATAGTGGTGGCGGCACTTATCGCAGTGTTTGCAGTGGGAGCCTATTTTGTGCGGATCTATGCTTTCAGGGAAACTGTATATACAGGCTACACAACACTTCAGTCAACAGACAGGGCGGACAGCAGAACAGCATCGTATGTGGAGTATGGTGACGGCTTTCTGAGATATAGTAAGGATGGGATAGCGTATTATAATGCAGACAATGTTCCTCAATGGAATGCCTCTTACGAGCTTTCGCAGCCTGTAGTTGACATAAGGGAGGACTATTGTGCTGTTGCCGGAATTGGCGGTTCATGGGTATATGTATTTAACAAGGCGGGTTCAGTCATGTCCGTAGACACGGTACTGCCTATTGCGGCGATGAGCGTAGCGGCGAATGGCTGCGTTGCTGTAATGCTGGAAGACGGAAACACGCAGTATATCGATATGTATGATACTGCAGGGGATAAGGCTTATCGTATAAAAACCAATATAAGCGGAAACGGAATCCCGATGTCAATAAGCATATCAAACGATGCGGTTAAGCTTATGGTGGCATATACGGATATTGAAAACAATGATATATCGACAAGCATAGCATTCTATAATTTTGGAGAAGTCGGAAAGAATATGTCTGAGAGACTGGTTGGAGGGTTTGATCAGTATGACGGAATGCTCGTGCCAAAGGTGCAGTTTTTGACGGCGGACACAGCCATAGCCGTCGCAACAGGAAAACTCAGCATATACAGCATTACCCAGTATCCTAAGCTTATGACGGATATTGTTTTTGACAATGAACTACATGGAATATTTTATTCGTCAAAATATATAGGCTTGATATTTCCGAATCATGAATCGGGATATCCATACCGGATACTTGTATATGATTTAAAGGGAAACCTGACAGGAACTATTCCTGTCGCTACGGATTATAAAAAATACTGTTTCGTGCAGGACAATGTCCTTATGTATGATGACAATGATGTGCGCATGCTGGACTTTAACGGAGCGGAACGCTTCGCCTGCACCTTCGATATGGCGATTGACAGCCTTGTGCCTGTGTCAGGTGATGATGTGTATGTTTATATCAATTCGAGAAAGGTGCAGAAGATAAAACTTACGGAATAATCTGAAATTTAAAAAAATATAGAAAATATAAAAAAAGGTATTGACATCAGCAGCATTACTTGGTATACTGTAAAAGCTGTTGATGACATGGCGACTTAGCCAAGTGGTAAGGCGTGGGACTGCAACTCCCTGATCGTTGGTTCGAGTCCGACAGTCGCCTCTTTTGTAGCAGCATGGAATCCTGAAGATTGATTATCTTCAGGATTTTTAAGTTGATAAGTTTCATTATTTAAGATATATCAATTAAGGCGCGGGGTATAAGTATGGAATTCGCTTTGGGTGATATTATTACAATGAAGAAGCCACATCCATGCGGATGCAGGGACTGGGAGGTTCTTCGTGTAGGAGCTGATTTTAGACTCAGGTGTGTGGGGTGCGGTCATCAGGTTATGCTGCCGCGCAGACTTGTGGAAAAGAATTTCAGGGGCTTTGTGAAAAAAACACTTGCATAATCCGAATGTATATGGTAACATCTACATTTGTGATATATTATTTATTTCCTTGCTCTGTACACAGGTTACAGGGCCAGAGACCATAAGGAGGTACAAGAAAGCATGAACAAGTACGAATTAACAGTTGTTATCAGTGCTAAGTTAGAGGACGAGGCAAGACTTGCTACACTTGAGAAGGTGAAGGATATGATCGTTCGTTTTGGCGGCACTGTAACTAATGTGAACGATTGGGGAAAGAAGAAGCTTGCTTATGATATTCAGAAGATGAGCGAAGCATTCTATACTTTCGTTGAGTTTGATGCACCTGCTACTGCACCGGCAGAGCTTGAGGCACAGCTTCGTATCATGGACGGCGTTGTAAGATATCTTTGCGTTTCCGTAGAGGCATAATCTTGTGACAGATAATCCGAAAGGAGAATAGTCTATGAATAAAGTAATTTTGATGGGTAGATTGACAAGGGATCCGGATGTGCGTGTCAGCACAGGCGAGAGACAGATGTCAATTGCAAGATATACACTGGCAGTTGACCGTAGAGGCAGAAGAACCGATAACGGCGGAGAGCAGACAGCGGATTTCATATCCTGCGTTGCGTTTGACCGTGCGGCTGAATTTGCTGAGAAGTATTTCCATCAGGGAATGAGAGTATTGATTACAGGTCGTATCCAGACCGGAAGTTATACTAACAAGGACGGCCAGAAGGTATATACAACAGATGTTATTGTAGAGGATCAGGAATTTGCGGACAGTAAGGGCGCAGGTTCCGGCGATAACGGAGGCTTTGCACCGGGCAGCAGACCAATGCCTGCTGCGGCAGCACCGGCTGATGGTTTTATGAACCTTCCAATCGGTGTTGAGGATGAAGGTCTTCCATTCGGCAACTAAATTTTATAAGGAGGTCACAACAATGCCAAATACCAGAGAAAATAAGTCTTCCGACGCTCCAATGAAGAAGAAGCTTGGTCGCAGAAGAAAAAAGGTTTGCGTATTCTGCGGAGACAAGAATGGCGTTATTGATTATAAGGATGTTAATAAGTTAAAGAGATATGTATCTGAGAGAGGTAAGATTCTTCCTAGAAGAATTACAGGAAACTGTGCAAAGCATCAGAGAGCTCTTACTGTTGCAGTTAAGAGAGCACGTCATATCGCTTTAATGCCATACACATTAGATTAATTTAAGACATATAACAGAAGGCACTTCCTGCTTGGCGGGAAGTGCCTTTTTGCGTGGTTATTATGAAGCTGGATATTTATTTAAGGCTGTTTTTATTGATATAGCCTAATACATATGATGTTGGGGTCAAAACATGTGCTATAAACTTAGCATGTATAACGTATTATATTTATGCATATCACGACTTTTGGAAGAAGCTTAGATGTTCTTAGAACTCTGTTCACACACTAGCCAGAACCGGCACGGATGCCGGTTCAGAAGCAATGCATACAAGGATGTATGCCTGCTTCGGTGGCGGACGTATAGAAAGCCTATATCAGAGTTCTTAGAACATCTTGCTTCGTACAATGGAGCTGATATGCATAAATATAATACGTTATACACTTGTAAATTAAGTTGGCATGTTTTGACCCCAACATCATACATATTTCAAATATATGTGGAGTAGACATTGTTAAGCATGCATTAAGCATATATGTTAATAAAATGGATGTTAATTGAACGGATTGTATGTGCCGTCTAAGAGACATACAGCCTCATTTCCAAGGACAGCCTTGATGAAATCACGGCTGTTTTCTAATCTGCGGTTAAATACCATTCCTCCATAGACCATCTCAGTAGAGTGCTGGTCGGAGCCTGCGGTGAGTGCGAGGCTGTGTTCCTTCGCATAGGCGAGTGCACGGTCATTGAATTCAGGATGTCCCATACAGCGTTTGCTTGCGAGGGTTCCGCTGTGTGTGGCGTTCACTCCTTCAACTCCATCCACATAGTCGGGGAAAAGCCTTATTTCAGAGATATAGGGGGCTTCCCGGAAAGGATGAGCCTGTATGACCATGCCGCCTGCCTCATGGACAATGGCATACTGGGTTGGAACATCGGCATCCTTTATCTCAGGGTGAGTTAAAAGCCATTCCTTATCCAGTCCATGTATAAGAAATTCTGTGCCATTGTAACCGGATTCCCAGCCGAAAAAGACCTGAAGCCCTACACGCCTGCCCTCCTCAAGCGCGTTCTCATAGCCCTTGCAGAAGCCGTTTACCCAGTCCTTCCACGGAAGAGAACGGTCAACAGCCGTGTTGCCATAGAAGAAATGGTCGGTGATTATTATTCCTGTATAGCCTGCGTCCTTGTAGGCATGCACGATGTCGACAGCCTTGGCGCGTCCGCATGCGCTTCCCTCACTGGTGTGAAGATGGGTCTCGTATATATATCTATTATTCATTTTATAGTCTCCGTTTCTTTGCGTTTAATATTCATTAAGCATATTCTATAATGGATCCGGGTGTCAAAACATGCTATATAGACTTAATTGTGTATAACGTATTATATTTATGCATATCACGACTTTGGGAGAAGCTTAGATGTTCTTAGAACATCTTGCTTCGTACAATGGAGCTGATATACATAAATATAATACGTCATACACCGATAGATTAAGTGGGCATGTTTTGACACCCGAATCTATAATAGCAAAAAAACTCCTTTTTTTCTATAGGTATTTTCCTGTGTCTTGGCAGCATAATTTAAAAATTTAACTTCATGAGAATGTTTATGAGAATAACAACAATACATTAAAGCTTTTTATGATTTTAACAATTATTCTGAGTATAATAATCTATCTTATGACAAAGGCTTCAGAGGTAAAATTATTATGAAGCAGGTGCTTTAAAACAGAGTTCTAAGAACATCTAAGCTTCTTCAAAAAGTCGTGATATGCATAAATATAATACGTTATACATGCTAAGTTTATAGCACATGTTTTGACCCCAACATCATAAAAAGTGAAAAATAATGTTTTTATTGATAAAATAGCATGATTTGGGGAGAAAGCGGCTAAAGAAAGGTTGCTTTTTATTTTTGAATAGATTAAGATAGAAGAAGTGCTGTAAGCGGAAATAATTTATTGGAGGAATATTATTTATGAATACTAATACCACATTGGTCATTATGGCTGCCGGTATGGGAAGCAGATACGGCGGAATAAAGCAGATTGAGCCTGTTGGTCCTAGCGGTGAGATTATTCTTGATTATTCTATCTACGATGCGGTTGAGGCAGGATTTGATAAGGTTGTATTTATCATAAGAAGGGATATCGAGGAGGCATTCCGCGAGGCTATCGGAGACAGAATAGAGAAACGTGTGAAGGTTGAGTATGTTTTCCAGAATATGGAGGATCTGCCGGGAGGCTACGGCGTTCCGGCGGGAAGAACGAAGCCGTGGGGAACAGGTCAGGCTATTCTTGCCTGCAAGGAGGTTGTAAATGAGCCTTTCGCCGTCATCAATGCAGACGACTATTACGGCAAGGAGGGACTTAAGAAGGTACATGAGTACCTCTGCAACCCTGCTGAGTCGGACAAGAAGTTCAACTTCTGTATGGCCGGCTTCGAGATAGGAAATACACTCAGCGATAACGGAACAGTTACGAGGGGAATCTGTCAGGTCAAGGACGGAATACTCACTAAGATTGTTGAGACAAAGGAGATTGGCAGGGGAGATAACTGTGCGACAACTCCGGACGGAAATGTGCCGCTTAACCAGCCTGTTTCCATGAATATGTGGGGACTGACACCTGATATATTCCCTGAGCTTGAGAAGAGATTTGTCACATTCCTCGGTTCAATTGAGGGCAATGAGATGAAGGCTGAGTATCTTATACCGACAATCATCGGAGATATGGTTGAGGAGGGCCTTGCGGATGTCCATGTGCTTCCTACAAGTGACAAGTGGTTTGGTGTTACTTATAAGGAGGATAAGGCTCTTGTTGTAAGCTCTTTTGGGGAGCTCGTTGAGCAGGGGGTATACAAAAAGAAGCTCTGGGAGTAATATGTGAGGCGGATTTTTGTATAATATGTTAAGGGTTCTTTAGGAGGAACGGATAAGAATGATCAGACCGGGACGAAATGATTTGTGCTGGTGTGGCAGCGGTCTTAAATATAAGAGATGCCACAGTAATTTTGACGATAAGCTTGAGAGCATGAGACTTATGCATGCCGTTGTGCCGTCACATAAGCTTATAAAGACACCGGAACAGGTGGCTAAGATAAAGGAAAGTGCTAAGATAAATATAGCTGTTCTTGACTATGTGGCAGAGCATATCAAGGCCGGAATTACTACAGAGGAGATTGACAGGTGGGTGTACGATGTCACAACGAAGATGGGTGGAATACCTGCACCTCTTAACTATGAAGGCTTTCCTAAGAGCGTATGTACTTCGATAAATAATCAGGTATGCCATGGAATACCGTCCGATGCTGTCATGCTCAGGGAGGGTGATATCATCAATGTGGACTGTTCCACAATACTTGACGGATATTTTTCAGACTCCTCAAGAATGTTCTGCATAGGTGAGGTGTCACCTGAGAAGAAGCGTCTTGTAGATGTGGCAAAGGAGAGCCTCAATGTAGGTCTTTCTAAGGTTAAGCCATGGGGATTCTTAGGTGATGTCGGTCAGGCAATCAATGATTTTGCCAAGGAGAACGGATATTCCGTTGTCCGTGAGATAGGCGGCCATGGTGTCGGGCTTGAGTTCCATGAGGATCCATTCGTAAGCTATGTTTCCAAGGCGGGAACGGAGATGGTCATGGCTCCGGGACTTATGTTTACCATTGAACCTATGATTAATATGGGTAAGCAGGAAATATATATTGATGAGGATAATGACTGGACTGCATATACTCAGGACAGACTACCTTCAGCACAGTGGGAGATTCAGGTGCTTGTGACAGATGATGGGTATGAGATAATATCATACTAGACCGGAAAAGAGGATTATGTTAGAAAAGGCAGCAGATTATGTCGCATTGGATTTGGAGACTACAGGTCTTAATCCGAGGGAGGACATGATTATTGAAATCGGGGCGGTAAAGTTCATTGGGGGCAGCAGGATGGAAAATTTTTCCTCCTTTGTTAATCCGGGGATACATATTCCGCCAAGAATTACGGAAATTACGGGGATTGATGACAATATGGTGTCATCTGCCCCGGTAATAGATAAGGTATTGAAGGAACTATTGGATTTTATAGGAGAGCTGCCGGTATTAGGTCATAATGTGGCATTTGATTACGGCTTTGTCTGCCAGAAGGCTCTCAATTTGAAGATGAAATATCAGGCAATGTGTATTGACACTCACAAGATATCCAGAAAATTACTTTCAGGTCTGGAAAGCAGAAGCCTTGAGAATTTGTGTAATTTTTATGGAATTGTGGAGGAGCCAAGACACAGGGCGTTTTCCGATGCGGCGGCAGCGGCAAGATTGTATGACTGTATGTATGAAGAAGCGCTGAGCCGGGATAACGAAGACTATGGGGCACTTTTCCTTCCGGAAAACATAGCGTACACGGCAAAAAAGGATTCGCCCGCTACTTCAAGGCAGATTAGTTTTTTAAAAAGCCTTATAAGACAGCATGGAGTGGTGCTCGATAAAGAGCTTGAAAGCCTGACAAAGAGTCAGGCTTCAAGAGAAATTGATAAGATACTTTCAACCTATGGAAGAGACTTCTGATATTTATTCTGCAGATTATTCAGGATAGAAGCTTTCATAGGGGATGTGAGCATCCGGGCATGTTCTATAAGTCCTGCAATATCATCATATCTTCCGGCATTGGCATATTCGTCGGCAAGAATATAAAAATTGCGGCTTATATCGGAGCCTGCTTCCAAGCCGAATTCTAAAAAAGCAATGGCTTCACTGTGGTAGCCCTCCTTGGCAAGGTTAGAGCCAAGATTGGCAATCGTGCGGTACATAGCGGTACATGCCTCATCGTATTGTGACAGTTCAGGAAGGTTGGCTACGCCATACATAAGCTTAAGATCCGTGTTTGACAGGCCGGATAGATTAAGAAGCTTGGAATCCTTGAAGGATAAGAGCTCTTTCTGGTATTCGGCGATTTCACCATGCGCATTTTGGATAAATGGCAGGGAGTCATAAGGAATCTTTATATACGGCAGCTGAGAAATATCTTTGCGGCGGGTAAAGTTAGCTTCATTTTCGCGCTGCCAGAAATTATTTTCACGCCGTTTGGCTTCACGCGCATGTTTTTTGCGTTCGTACATAAGTAAAAAGCCCATAACAATGGTGCAGAATATCAGCGAAACCGGCAGTGTATGTAAAAGGTTGTGTATCATGAGTATATGCCTCCGGTGATTATATTTTAGAGAGGTAAAAAAATGTTTAATTTTTACAGCAAAAAAAATAGAAGAATTATAACAATTGTTATAGTGGTTATATTGGTTCTTGCCATGCTGCTTCCGATGATAGCGGCATATCTGTAACAGTTATCCGCTTCTTGCGGGAAGTAGTATTCTTAGAGTAGAATACCAGTATTTACGTTGTATGTAAAGGTCAAAATATGAAGAATAAAAAAATATCGGAGTCGGTACTTAACCGCTCTGTTCTTAAGCTGATAACCCAGAAAAACAGACAGGTTGTCATCGGTGGTGCGGTTGGACATGACTGCAGCGTTATAGATGTGGGTGATAAATATATACTTACGTCAACAGAGTGTGCACTCACAGGAGAACGGCTTGCACCATATTTTGCAGTGATACGGGCAGTTAACAATATTGCAGCGTGTGGCGGAACACCGGTAGCAGCTTCGGCGGCCTTCATTTTGCCGGAGGAGTATGATGAAAAGGCACTTAAGGAGCTTACACGCATGGTAGACAAGGCCTGTGGTGAATGCGGCATACAGTTAGCGGGTGGACATACGGAGGTTAGTGGGGATGCTTCATCGGATATGGTGACAATCACGGTGACGGGTATGTGTATGAAAAATGAGCTTATGAGCCTTAGAAATGCATCAGCGGGAATGGCTGTCATAGCTGCCGGCTGGATAGCCATAGAGGAAAGCGCATATCTTGTCGATGAACATAGGGATGAGCTGTTAAAAAGGCTTCCGTTGCCGTATGTATCTAAGATGGATAATATTGCCGGACATGCATGCACCATACCGACTTCAAGAATTGCGATAGAGAATGGAGCAGCAGCAATGCATGATGTGGCACAGAAGGGCATATTTGCGGCACTGTGGGAGCTTTCTGTGGGAAGCAGGTGCGGGCTTAATATTGACCTTAGAGCGATACCTGTGAGGCAGGAGACTATTGAATTCTGTGAGATAATGGGAATCAATCCTTACGAGGCAGCGTCGGCAGGATGTATGCTTGTGATTACACCACAATCTGAAAAAATACTTGAGGCATTCAGTGCGGCAGATATTCCTGCTGCTGTAATAGGCTGTCTTACAGCGGATAATGATAAGAAAATCATAAACGGGGATGAAGTACGTTATCTGGATAAACCTTAAAGGAGGATGGATATGGCAGATATAAATGTTGAATATATAAATGTATTCCTTAAGGCGGCAGCTCAGGTCATGAAGGATGTGTGCCAGATGAATCTAAGCATAGGACGGCCTTATGTAAAACAGACAGAGTTTGAAAATGAGACGGTAGTGGTTAATATAGGAATAACAGGTCAGCTGCGTGGACTTGTACTGCTTGCTATGCCTAAGGAGGTTGCATGTGATATTGCCTCCAGAATGTGTTTTATGACGATAGAAAAGCTTGATGAAATATCACTCAGTGCCTTAAGCGAGCTGGGAAATATGATATTCGGAAATGCGGCAACCGTTTTGTCGACCAAGGGCATTATCGTCGACATAACACCGCCAAGCATCATACAGGGAAGTTTCAAGCTCTCAAGCGCCCATGCCAAAAATATATGCGTTCCGTTGAGCTATGACTCTGACAGGACGATAGAGCTTGATATTTCAATTAAGAAAGAGGATTAGTAATATGATGAATATTGTTCTTCATGAGCCGGAAATGCCCGCGAATACAGGAAATATTGGAAGAACCTGTGTCGCCACGGGAAGCAGGCTGCACCTTATCGGACCATTGGGATTTCAGATAAATGATAAAATGTTAAAGAGGGCAGGGCTTGATTATTGGCCTGACCTTGATGTGACAGTGTATGATGACTTTGACGATTTTATGGAGAAGAATCCCGGTGCAAGACTGTACATGGCGACAACCAAGGCGAAGAATGTATATACGCATGTGCATTATGATGAGAATGCATATATTATGTTCGGAAAAGAGAGTGCCGGAATTCCGGAGTCAATTCTTCAGAGGTACCCTGAGACTTCAATCCGGATTCCTATGATAGGGGATACGCGTTCTCTCAATTTGTCTAATTCTGTTGCAATCGTTCTTTACGAGGCTTTGAGACAGAATAATTTTGAGGGGATGAGACTTGAAGGAAAACCGAGGACGTTTGACTGGAATTAGCGGTGTTCAGATAGAAATTATGATTTTTTTGGGAATTGGGTAAAATATTTAAAGCCGGGGAGTGATGAATAATATGCACCTGTCTATCTGACAGGCGCACATCATCTTAATCCTCGACTTTTGTTTTTGGGAGAGAAAAGATAAATTCGGTTCCTGTTCCCTCTGTACTTATTACATCTATTGTAGTTTTATGAGCGTTAACTATTTCTTTAACTATAGATAAACCAAGTCCCGTCCCTTTTTTATCTTTGCCTCTGGACAAATCAGATTTATAGAAGCGGTCCCATATTTTTTCTATATTATCTTTAGGAATACCAATACCGAAATCTTTTACGGATATAAAAATCTTCCCGCCTTTTTCGTAGGTTGAAATGTTGATAAAGGAATTATTGTTGCTGAATTTAATAGCATTGTCAATAAGGTTATATATTACCTGCTGTATTTTGCCGTAGTCGGCATCCACATAGGTGTTCTTGTCGGAGAAGGTGAGGTTAAACTTTATTTTTTTCTGTGCACACACACCTTCAAATGTGAGAATCGTTTTGCGGATTATCTCGTTTATGTCAAAACTGCTTATATCAAGCATCATTCCCTGATTCATATTGTTCAATGTTAGAAGGCTTACGGTAAGCTTATTAAGACGTTCTGTTTCAAAAAGCACAATGTTGAGATATTTTTCATACATCTCCGGAGGAATGGTTCCGTCCAGCATCGCCTCAAGATAGCCCTTTATCGAGGTGAGTGGGGAGCGGAAGTCATGGGAGACGTTGGCTATGAACTTATTCTGGTAGTCATTAAGCTTTTCAATTTCACCTGCCATGAAGTCAAGCGAATTGGCAAGCTGTCCAAGCTCATCCACGCGGTTAAATTCAGCGCGCTCCGACATATTGCCCTCAGCGTAGCCGTGAGTAAGCTTAGTCAGCCTCTTTATTGGAAGATATATCCTGAACAGGTACAGCAGTATAAAGACAGCCGAGTATGCCAGAATTATAATCATAGTGATATAATTGTAGTTGAATATGGTGTTGCCATCGGAAGCAAGCTGTTCAATAGCCTTGTGGATAAGCACATAACCGCGAAGCGTGTACTGTGAATTGATTGGTGCTATGACTGTCAGTGTGTCATGGTCGAAGGCTCCGAAGAAATCACCTGTGAAATAATATTTATTTCCGCTTACGGAAGGGTCGAAGCCGTCTATCGTTCCTGTTCTGCCGTAGGTGTCGGCAACAATTTGCCCGTTTTTTTCTACAATCATTATCTCGCATTGCAGATAGCGGTCAATACCGGAGAGCTGTGCGGTGGCAGACTGTACGGCAGAGGCATTGCCATTGATGATGCTGCTGCCGTATGAGGAGGCAATGTAGGTCGCCTGACGGTACATGGCTGCGGACTCACTTTTTACAGTGTGGTTATATACCATTTGCGGAATACATATTGATATGGTAAGAAAGCTTGCCACAGCAAAAATGAGATATTCGATTAGCAGCCTTATAAACATTTTCCTTCTCATGCTCTTTTGACCCCGAACTTGTAGCCTATGCTCCAGACTGTGCTGATACTCCAGTATTCGTTATCGTGTATTTTTTCGCGGATGCGCTTTATATGTACGTCGACCGTACGCGTATCTCCGACATACTCATAGCCCCATATATGGTCTAAGAGCTGTTCTCTCGTGAACACCTGATTAGGCGATGAGGCGAGAAAGTATAGAAGCTCAAGTTCTTTAGGCGGCATATCCACGTTCTGCCCCTTGTATATCACTGAATAGTTTGTTAGGTTGATGAGCAGGTCAGGGTATTCGACATACTCACCGAGATTTTCAGATGGCAGTGCAGCCGCAAGTGATGCCGCCTGGGTCTGTGTACGTCTTAGCACCGCTTTAACTCTTGCGACAAGCTCCTTTGAGTCAAATGGTTTTATAATATAATCGTCGGCACCAAGCTCGAGTCCGAGCACCTTATCAAAGACCTCACCTTTAGCGGAAAGCATGATTATAGGCACATTGGAGGTGCGCCTTATCTCACGGCATACCTGATAGCCGTCTATTCCCGGAAGCATAAGGTCAAGAAGAATAAGGTTGGGCTGGAATTGTCCGAACTGTTCAAGAGCCTTCTCTCCGTCCTCAACTATCATGGTGTCGAAGCATTCCTTCATAAGGTACAGTGATATGAGCTCTGCTATATTGTTATCATCGTCAACGATAAGTATTTTTTGTTTTGCCATGGAGGCACCTCCTGTTATGAGCTGAAGAACACCTATTTGAACTCTGCTATGGTGACACCGGCATCACCCTCGCCGAATGTTCCAAGCCGGTATGATTTTATATATTTCTGGCGTTTTAAATGGTTCTGGACAGCATTTCTGAGAGCACCTGAGCCCTTGCCGTGAACGATCCGCACAGAAGGGATATGTGACAGATATGCGTCATCCAGGTATTTATCCAGATGTGCTATCGCCTCGTCAACGGTCATTCCTATAAGGTTGATTTCGCTTGAGAGTGAGAAGGTCTTGGAGGCCTTGAGTGCTCCTGAACCGCCCATTCCCTTTTTGGCAGAAATCTTGTTATTGTCCTCAAGAATAAGAAGATCCTTTATATTGACCTGTGAGTTTAATATTCCCATTGTTACACTCAGGTTGCCCTTGGCATCAGGCAGAGTGTGGACGGTTCCCTCAAGGTTCATGCTTAAAACCTTCACACGGTCACCTATGTGGAAATCCTTGGCAGAATAATTCTTTCCCGATGGCTTTGGAGCATTTTTGAGGGCGAGCTTTCCGGACACGGAATCTAATTTTTCTCTTGCCGCCTTTCTGTCCTTCTCCATCTCTGCCGCGGACACTCCCTGTCGCTCATACTTGTTGAACTTGCGGATAACCTCATCGGCGTATTCCTTGGCGTCGCGCAGGATGTCGGCGGCTTCCTCGTTTGCACGGCGTATTATCTTATCGGAGCGCTCATCAAGACGCTCCTGCTTAGCCTCAAGTGCCTGCTTAAGGTTGGCAACCTCAGCTTTGTAGGAGGATATTTCCTCGCGCTCACGTTCGATAGTGACACGGCTTTCCTCAAGATTTGCTAAAAGGTCTTCAAATGCCTTGTCGTTGGCTCCAATCTGTGATTTCGCATTTTCGATGATATAGGAAGGGAGTCCAAGCTTGCCTGAAATGGCGAATGCATTACTCTTTCCCGGAATACCGACTAACAATCTGTAGGTAGGGGAGAGCGTATTTACATCAAATTCACAGCAGGCATTTACCACACCGGGAGTTGAGAGTGCATACACCTTAATCTCACTGTAGTGGGTTGTGGCGGCACATGTGACCTTGCGCTTGTGTAAGTCCTGTAAAATTGATATGGCAAGTGCTGCACCCTCTGTCGGGTCTGTTCCGGCGCAGAGCTCATCAAAAAGGACAAGACTTCTGTAGTCTGCCCTGCCTAAAATGTCAACGATATGTGTCATGTGTGATGAGAAGGTGGAGAGGCTCTGCTCAATGCTCTGCTCATCGCCTATGTCGGCAAATACTTCATTAAATACGGATAACTCCGAACCGTCGAATGCCGGAATGTGAAGCCCCGCCTGTCCCATGAGCGTAAAAAGTCCGATGGTTTTCAGTGTGACGGTCTTACCACCGGTATTAGGACCGGTGATGACAAGAAGGTTGAAATCCTTACCGAGATATACGTCTATAGGAACAACCTTTTTTGCTTCAATAAGAGGATGACGTCCTTTTTTAATATTGATGTAGCCGTTCTCATTCATTACAGGTTCGCTGCCATTGTACCGTTTTGAGAGATTGGCGCGCGCAAAAATAAAATCAAGCTGGGTTAAGACCTTAAGATCTGCATGCAGACTGTCAATGTACTGGGCTGCCTGTTCGCTTAAGCTGGCAAGTATTACATTGATCTCTTCAAGCTCCTTAAGCTCAAGCTCACGAAGCTCATTGTTGAGCTTTACAACCGCCATAGGCTCTATAAAGAGCGTTGAGCCTGAGGATGACTGGTCATGGATCATGCCCGGAACCTGGGAGCGGTATTCTGCCTTCACAGGGATACAGTATCGTCCGGCTCTTGTTGTTACAACAGCGTCCTGTAAGTAGGTGCGCTGACCACCTACCATGGAGTTAAGCTCTGAGTGGATCTTGTCATTGGCAATGCGGATATGCCTTCTGATATCCTTAAGCTTTGCACTGGCATCGTCCGCCATCTCTTCGTCTGAAATTATACAGCGGTTAATTTCGCGGTTGAGTGATGTGAGCGGTTCGATTGCCTCGAACATTGTATCAAGGCAGTCACGGGAGTCATCATCAGTCTCGCGTCTGCCGTATGTTTTTACACGATTGGCTGTACTTAGCATCGATGAGAGCGCAAGCAGCTCACTCATGCCGAGGCTTGCACCTATTTCAAGCCGCTTAAGGGACATGCCGACATCCTTAAGACCCGAAAAGGACACACCGCCTTTTTTAACTATTCTGAAAAGTGCATCAGAGGTTTCCCTCTGTGCTTTTCGTATCGCTTCTATATCCGTCATAGGTGTGAGCTTACGGCACAGCTCTTTTCCCATATCGGAGGCTGCCTGTTCCGACAGCATATCTATAATCTTGGTATATTCAAGAATCCTTAATGCTTTTTCATTCATAACCAATATTAACTCCCTCAATGTATGTATTACTTACATTCTAGCTTAAAATATGTAAAACTGCAAACTATTTTCGCAAAAGATACTTGACTTTGCGTTTCGCTATAAATATAATGAGTATCGAAGCTGATATCAAGCTTTTCTTAAATACATTTCATGAAATTTTTCTTTTTACCGGTAATCAGGTAGTTACCCATTTGTATGATTGTGAGAGGAGGTATACATGATTTTTTCGGCACCTGAAGGTGTGCTGTCAGGTAACAGAGTTGGAGATTCCACGGCGGGTCTTACGGAGAGTGAGATTGTGAAGATGGTTGTGGATCACGTTACCTCAGGTTTTAATGTTGCAAGATTTAATATGTGTGAAAGGGGTGAGATAAGCAGGGAGACCTTTGCGGAGGAGGTTAAGCAGTATATAAAGAATACCTATAAGGTCACACCGATGCAGCTTGAACATATATATGAGCAGTTTTCAAGGTTTGTGTGGAGCTACTATATCATAGACGGACTTATCGCAGATCCGGACATATCGGACATAAGGATAATCGATGCAGGGCATGTATATGTGAAGCGGCGCGGGGTGAGGGTGCTTTCGGGAGTGAAGTTCGACAGCAGTGAGGATTATGAGCGCTTCATAGAGAGAGTTGCCCTGAAAAATAAGGTGAACATGGGAAATAATAATGCGATAAGCATATTTACCGACAAGAGCCAGAAGGACTGGATACTGAGGTTCAATCTTTCAACAAGGTTCGTGCTGTCGGGGGCGGCTCCCATGCTTCATATAAGAAAGCATGCCAGGAGAAAGAAGCTTTTCCCACGGCTGGTTGAGGAGGGAATGCTGCCGGCAGAGCTTGCCGTAATGCTTACCGAAAAGATTGCGGCAGGGGAATCATTCCTGCTGTGCGGTGCAGGTTCGGCGGGCAAGACAACACTAATGAATGCCATGCTTGAGGCTATACCGGAGCGGTATTCAATCTTCTGTGTGCAGGAGGCGGAGGAGCTGTTTTCGATGAGACCGCGAGAGTTCTTTTCTTATCATATCGTGGAAAACAGAGGAGATGGAAAGATAAATTACTCACTTGAGGATATTGCAAGAAACGGTCTTCTTGTAGATTCTGATGTCTATATGATAGGCGAGATAAAGGGCGGGGAGGCGAAGGATTTTCTCTATGCAGTCCATACGGGCGCAATATGCTATGCCTCCATCCACGCCAATTCACCAAAGGATGCGTATTTCAGACTTGTGGACTATGTCAAACGAAGCAGCTCCCACTCATCGGAGGAGATTCTGTTCATGCTGCGTTCCCTCAAAAACTGTATTTTTCTGAAAAAATATAAAATTGATACAATTACGGGGATGGAGTGGTCTGATGAGAAAAAGGAGATGGAATTTACTACAATATATGCGAGGGAGGGATAGTCTACGGATGCTTCAAAAGTGATTTGGTATTGCTTTTCGGGCGCTCATATTCTGCTTTTTGCAGTGCTTTTGCTGTTATCGTACCGGGCTATGCTGTATGTGCAAAAAACTAATTCCATAAAGCTTACGGTAAACGAGCTGTATGACAGGGTAAACAGCCTGTCCGGGTGCCGCGAGGAGGTTGGAAGGAAGCTTGCGGCACTATATGGGAATATGGGCAGGAGAGGACCGATTGCCCATATTTCGGATAATATCGAGTACAGTGGTGTGGGCAGTATTCTGCCCGGGCTTACACCTGAGCTGTATATGCTTATTGTGCTGATGTTATCCGCAGCCGCATACGTGCTGACAGGTTTTATATCAGGAAATATATATTACGGCATTCCGGCAGCGGCAGTTCCATGGGTTGTTGGTGAGATATTCTTCTCACTGCTTCGCAATTACCGCTATCGCAGGGAGGAAGAGCAGCTTTTGACTCTGGTAAATTCTATTGAGAGCTGTGCGGCGGAGTCGGATGATATCATATACATACTTGAAAAGGCTGCAGCAATGACAGCAGGACCAATTCATGATGAGCTGTGGCATACCGTCACAATGGTAAAGAGCGGTCTGCAGGGAACCGTGGCACTTGGACAGCTTGAAAGCAGGATTGAGCATGCATTTTTTAAGACACTGATACGTAATCTGGAAATTTCATCGAGAAATAATGCAAATTATCGCGAAATAACCATGCAGTGCAGAAGTCTTTTAACAGAGCAGCTGGATAATACAAAAAAATTGGAGGAAATATACCGTGAGGCGCGGATAAGGCTTATCGTGATTTTCCTATGTGCCATAGTGTGTCTTGAGATAATGGCGCGGACTATGTCAGGGATGAGCCTTAAAGGTATGCTGCTTATGTTTTCAAGAAGTGCAATCGGGTGCTGCCTCATAGCCATGATGATGGGAACACTGTTTATGACAGCATATTTTATACTGGCAAAAGGGGGAGGCAGAAGGAGCAGATGACTTTTTTGGTTGGTTATACAGCATATATCCGGACTGTACTCATGGCAGTGGCGCTGGGGTTATTTTTTCTATTGATGTACAGGTTCGCGGCGCATGCGATTGTAGATAGGTATGTCATGGCAGGGCGCAGACTGTATGACAGGCTGTCATCGGCGATGATAAATGCAGATAAAGACAGCCCTTTTTCATACGAATATATACAGCGGCGGCTTGACGCATGGGGAGTTACATATTATTCGCGAGGGAAAATCACTCCGCTTGTATACCTTAGCGGGAAGATGTTCTGTGTGATTGCGGGGTTCGCCGCAGGTGTGATGTTCGGTATTGTAGCTGCATTTGTTTTTGCTGTGCCGGCATTTTTCTATCCGGATATACATGCGCGGATAAGAAATCACAGGGACAATGAGAAAATGCTGCCGAGCATAATGGATGTATATGATGTCGTTTATTTACAGACGGACGCCGGGGAATACATAACAAGAACCCTGATTGACGCCTACAGGGTGGCGGCTCATCCAAGGCTCAAGGCAGCACTCATAACGCTCACAGGGGATATCATGTCATCTAATGACCTGCTTGTTTCCATAGAGGTGTTTGGCGGAAAATTCGATAACGAAAATATAGATAATCTGGTTGCAACGATAAAACAGCTTATCAAAAATGATTCATCAACGGCGATGCTCGATGATATAAGAAGGTATCTGCAGACACTGATGGAGAGCAGCAACAGATATGAGCAGGAGAGAACGAGGAGAATGGGCGATGTATGTCTGTTTGCAATATTTATATGTATGATGGGAGTGCTTGTATACGCGAGTGCGAAGGGGTTATTAGAGTCGGTAAGAATGTTTAAAATATGAATATTTATAAATGGAGGAGAATGAAAATATGAATAATTATTTTGCAGGAAATGCTGTATGTGTAAAGCTTATGGATAAGCTGGGGTGCTGTGTGCAAAAGGTGAAGAAGGCATGCCACATGAAAAAAGAGGGAAGCGCCGTTATCGGAGAGGTGCTTGTCATGATTGTTGTGGTTGCTATGGCTGCTTTGTTCAAGTCGGGAGGACTCAGGTTTATTCAGGAGATATGGACAACCATGACAACCACGGCATCTACGATGTTTTCATAAAATTTATGAAAAGTGCATGGAAAAAAAAGAAAAGTGGCGTAGGGAATATGCTCTCATGCATGTTGGGAATGTTGTTTCTGGTTATGGTGATGTATTTAGGGCTTGATATGTATGCGAGAGTGAATATGGCAATCAATAAATCGAGAATTGAGAGGACATACATTCTCTATATGGAGACATACGGGTATCTGACACCTGAAAAACGTGACAGGCTTACAAAGGAGCTTTCCGACATGGGTGTGTCAAATATTTCCTATGCGGGTACAACTATGAGTATGGCCGGCTACGGGCAGGAGATTGTCCTGTCCGTGACAGGCATATTGAGGATGAATTCGGTTGCAGAAGTAGGACAGAATTTTGTCTTTGTAAGAGGAGGAGAAGAGAATTTTAGAATATATCAGAAGTCCACGGCAAAAAATATACAGGACTGAGGAAGCTTCGGCAGCACTTATGCCTTTAGCAATGGTGATTGTTGTGTTCATGTGTTGGTTTCTGAGCTATTCATTCAGAAGGGAAAGCCTGGAGTACAATTACGAACAGATTGACAGTAATCTTACGTACTCTTTGCTGGCAGCAGCGATAATAAACTTCAATGAGTATGCAGTATCAGGAAATCTTATCATTTCGGATGGAGCGGAGCCGGAGGTATGGGACAGTGCATTTATAAATTCTTATATTCGTTTTATGGACTGCCTGAAATGCAACCTCGGGCTTGATGAAAATATGTGCATAACCAAGGGGCAGGGGATGGAAAACAAGGTAGATATAATTTCTTACAGGGTATATAACTATCTGTCCGGTGAAGGCGGGTGGCATGTGACTGAATGCGGGATAAAAAACGGACAGCCATATACACTTAGATATCCGGATAATGTCGCTGTGTATGTGGCAGCTAACGATGGAATGATAAAGATTGAGCAGACATCGATATATGCACAGATTTCGTTCGGGCTTGATAAGCTGGGGGAATACTGCATGACGCGGCTGGTGGCGGTGACAGATTGAATATCAAAAAAGATAAGGAGATAAATCGGCATAAATGATGGGTAAAAGGGTGAAAAATGTGAGAATACCGCGGGAACAGCGGATAAAGGAAAGCAGGATGAGAACACCGGATGTTAAGGTTCTGGTCTACAGTTTCGTTGTGACGCTCACATTGTATGTACTGCTGTTGTTTATTGAGAGGACGGTTCTTAGTTCCGATGATTATACAACAGTCTATGTGGCACAGACTGATATTGGCAGGAATACAGTGATTACGGCTGATAACTCAGGTATTTTGTTTGCGGCTAAGGAGAGAAAAAGTGACTGGCTTCCGGATAACTGTATAACTGATATTTCTCAGCTTGTCGGAATGATGACGGTACAGGATATTGTCAAGAACGAGGTGATGACAGACAGGGCGGTTTCCGCACAGGACAGGAGAGCGGCCGGCATTGAGTCACCGATAGAAGTTGCCATGAATGCCAATAATCTTTCACAGGTTGTCGGAGGCATACTCAGGGAAGGCGACAGGATAAATATATGGTCGGTTACCGAGATAAATAATAATGGTGTCGGCAAGGTGACGGCAGAGAAAATCTGTGACTATGCATATGTGACAAGAGTGTTTACAGCTGCAGGAGTGCAGGTAAACGCAGCTTCCGGGAATGACAGCGCCGCGATGGTGATTAATATTATTATTCCGGAAGAAAAAGAGCAGGAATTTAATATTGCACTGGAGAAGGGAACACTCAGGGTAGGAAGATGTATGTATGAGCGTGAAAAAAATAAATATACAGAGGAGTAGCCTATGTCTTTAAAAGATGTTTTAAAGAGCTGGCTTGTGCGGCTGAACGGATGGGATTTGACAGTATATATATGTATTGTCATCGCGGTAGCCGGAGGTTTTGTGTGCGGCCGGAATAATATTATTCTGTGGTATATGCTGGTATTTCACTGTTATACGGATATAAAGTCAATGGAATTGTATGTGCTGCCGGTAAGAATTGCTATTATTGCAGAGACAGTTCTTTTATTTATGAAGCATGGCTTTTTATATATGGATTACAGAGAATTGTTCCTGTGTCTGGCTGCTGTCGTTGTGCTCAGAATTATGAGAGCGTATGCACAGGGAGATATGGAATTATTCATAATGCTTATAATTGCAGCGGCATGTGGGGAAGGCAGCATAATCAGCTATTCATGTAAACTGGTTTATGGCTCTCTTGTAACTTTCTGTGTATCTTTTGGAGTGTATATGGCTGTATATAATCTGAGGGAAAAACTAATTGGAAGACAGCTGAAAAAAATAAAGAAGGCACCGATGGTGCCCTCAATCGCATTGTCATTTTTTATCTGTTGTATAACATGATTCGGGTGTCAGAACATGCCAGTCTGATTTATGAGTGTATAACGTATTATATTTATACATGTCAGCTCCGTTGTCCGAAGCAGGATGTTCTAAGAGCTCTGATAAAGGTTTTCTGCGTTCGCCACTGAAGAAAAGTATACATCCCTGTATGCTTTTCTTCTAAAGCAGCCTCCAGTGTGGAGGGTTAATTCTTTTAACAAGTATGTCATAAAAAATTCATATTTTTATTATATAATAAAAAATAACAGTTGTTCGGAGCGTACCAACCATTTATGTGAATCCGCAAGGTGCTTAACAGCTGCGAATAATGTAAAAAGGTATTGCAGGACATATAAAAGATAATCCGGAGGCTTAGAATCGCAATGGATAATAATCACAATATGCCGGGACAGCAAAATGATAAGCAGGAAGAACAGGAATACAGTCTGTATACAGAGAAAATAGTAAGAAAGCCCGGAAGTAGAATTAAAAGAGCAGTGAAGCATATGGCAAAGGTTGTAGGCTCGGCTGTGCTTTTTGGAGTTGTTGCGGGTCTGGTGCTGTCGGTAGTCTATCCTACTGCCAAAAAGTTCGTAGGGGATGCAGAACCCACAACGAGGCAGGGAACGGTAATACCAACGGACAGTCAGACGGAGGAGCCCGCAGATGATTCATGGGCATATTCTGACACCGAAACAGGGGAACCTGAGAGCAGTGCCGATGCACAGAATGAGAGCAATTACAACACAGGCGAGAGTGGCAGTGAAGGTATATCCGGGGAAAATGGAGGTAATGCCACAGAGAATACAGCGGAAAATGCAGATAATCATGTGATTGACCGGGAAGAGCTTGAGTCATTGGTCGATGATAGGATAGATCATGCATTTACCATGTATAAACCGGGAATGTCCGAATTGGATTCGTTATATAGCGGCTTGAGGACAGTTATAAATGATGTAAATAAGTCAATAGTGTCGGTAGAGGTTTCGTATGACGGGGTTAACTGGGATTATATCTCAGACACCGGGATAATGGGCTTCATTGCAGCGGATGACGATGAATACTTTTATATTTTGACAATCAAGGAATTCGTGGAAGAAAAATATCTTTCAGTTATATTTAATGATGGAACAGTTGCGCAGGGAACATATATTACAGGCGATATGACAACCAATCAGGCTATAGTGGCTGTAGACAAGAGTGTATTTGGCGGTAAGGTGCCTGAGAATGTTAAGACGGCGGTACTTGGCAATTCCTATGTGGTGCAGCAGGGTGACAAGGTTATGGCAATAGGTAATATATACGGGCAGAGCGATATGGTGGTGTACACAACAGCTACATCCGTCAAAAAGAGTGTGGTTGACACTGATTGCAGCTATCGGGTGATAAGCACGGATATTTTATCGGGAGATGCTGACAGTGGAATTATAGTTAACACAAAGGGAGAGATTGTGGGTATAATTCCATACCATAATGAAGCAATTTCCGGGGAAATTATCAATTCTTATGGTATTTCTGAATTAAAACGCTTGATTGAAAGGCTGATTAATGGTAAAGTAACGCCGTATATGGGTGTCATTCCACAGACCGTGACTTCAGTCATGAAGGATGTATATGGTATGCCGGATGGAGTATATGTTAACCTTGTTGAGAGAGATTCACCTGCTTTTTACGCAGGTATTCAGAGTGGTGATATCATAACTTATATCGGAAAAGAGAGTGTTATGACTTCAAGGGCACTTCAGAATATTCTGTTTATGACAGATGCGGGTACGGAGTTAACTGTATATATAAGCAGACCTGGTAAGGATGGCTACCGTAATATTGAAATAACGCTGGTATTGGGTTCAGAGTAACCCATATCCGAAGAATTTATAATTGATGCGATTGTGTCCATGAGAATGTAAGCGTGAAAGAGGTATCATAATAAATAAAAGAGGATAGATTTACAGTTCGGATTTATCATGGATTTTTGTGACAGGTCGCTTAGAAATGAGGATTATATGAGATATATTGACAGCCTTCACGAAGGCGAAAGAGTTACAAGCATATATATGTGTAAGCAGAAGAATGCCGCCACAACCAAGAACGGAAAGCCTTATGAGAATGTTCTTTTGCAGGACAGAACAGGAACCCTTGACGCTAAGATATGGGAGCCTAATTCCATGGGAATAGAGGAGTTCGAGGCACTTGATTTTGTCGAGGTTCAGGGAGAAATTACTGTTTTCAACGGTGCGATGCAGATGAGCATTAAGCGTGTGCGCAAGTGTGCCGAGGGTGAGTTCGACATGAAGGATTTTCTCCCTGTCAGCTCGCGGGATATAGAGGAAATGTATGCAGAGCTTATGACACTCAAGAACAAGGTTGGAAATACATATCTTCGCAGACTGTTAGACAGCTTTTTTGTGGATGACACGGAGCTTATAAAGAATTTCAAGTTACATTCGGCAGCAAAGTCGGTTCACCATGGATTCGTAGGAGGTCTGTTAGAGCATACACTTGGCGTTACTAATTTATGTGACTGTTTTGCAGACAGGTATCCTATGCTTAACCGCGATTTGCTAATAACAGGGGCTATGCTTCACGATATAGGTAAGCTCAAGGAGCTTTCGGATTTCCCTTCTAATGATTATACAGATGATGGACAGCTCTTAGGTCATATTATAATAGGTGTTGAGATGATAGGAAAGAGTGCTGATAAGATAGAAGGCTTTCCTGCGAAGCTTGAGGCAGAGCTTAAGCACCTGATTGTGTCACATCACGGAGAATATGAATACGGCTCACCGAAGAAGCCTGCTATTATGGAAGCGTTTGCACTGAATTTTGCAGATAATATGGATGCCAAGATGGAGACACTTAAGGAATTGCTTTCAACACCGCAGGCACAGACCGGCGAGTGGTTGGGCTTCCAGAAGATGCTTGATACAAATGTGAGAAAGACGCTGGTATGATTAGCAGGAGTATAATAGGCAGCCGCTAAGAATTTGCCGGAGAAGCCGGAAAAGAAAGAGGTATGATTTTGTGCCGGTGCTGATTCTGTGATTGAAATGATGTTGGGGTCAAAACATGCCAACTTAATTTACGAGTGTATAACGTATTATATTTATGCATATCAGCTCCGTTGTACGAAGCAAGATGTTCTAAGAACATCTAAGCTTCTTCCAAAAGTCGTGATATGCATAAATATAATACGTTATACATGCTAAGTTTATAGCACATGTTTTGACCCCAACATCATTGAAATATATTTATAATAGAAACAAGCCGGGATAAATTTTGAAGTAAGAATTGAACAAATTATGGGAAAATATGTTTTACTCTTAATTGTTTTATGCATTGTCCGGCAGTGAAATGGAGATTATAATGGAAAAAAATCAGGAATGTATCATAAAAATAGAAGATATGTCCCTTGAAGGAGAAGGCGTAGGCAGATTAGATGGCTACGCCCTTTTTGTTAAGGATACGGTTATCGGGGACGAAGTGCGCGTTAAGATAATCAAGGCGAATAAGACCTACGGCTATGCAAGGCTGATGGAGGTGATAACACCTTCACCATACCGTGTCACCGCCAGATGTCCTATTGCAAGACAGTGCGGAGGCTGTAATCTTCAGGAGCTCTCCTATGATGAGCAGCTTGATTTTAAGCGCACAGTGATAGAGAAAAATATAAGAAGAATAGGCGGACTTACAGATGTAAATGTGCAGCCTGTTATCGGGATGGACGAGCCGTTCTTCTACAGAAATAAGGCACAGTTCCCTGTGGGAGAGGACAAGGACGGAAATATTAGAATCGGTTTCTACGCAGGACGTACCCATTCCATAATAGAGACACCGACCTGCTTTATCGGTGCACCGGTCAATGAGCCTATTGTATGTGCGGTACGTGAATTTATGGCAGAAAATAACATAAGACCGTACAATGAGGCGGCACATTCAGGTGTGATAAGGCATATTCTGATTCGCTGTGGTTATACCACAGGAGAGATTATGGTGTGTCTTGTCATCAACAAGAATAAGCTTGCTTGCGCTGCCGGGCTGGTTGATAAGCTGCTTGCGCTTGATTTTTCACAGCTTAAAGGCAGTGAGCTTATGAAGGGGAGCTGGCATATAAGCAGCATTATGCTGAACATTAACACAAAGAACACCAATGTCATTCTTGGGAATGAATGTAAGACACTGTGGGGAAATCCTTATATTGAGGATTACATCGGTGAAGTCAAGTATCACATATCACCGCTCTCATTCTATCAGGTGAACCCGGTTCAGACAAGAAAGCTCTATCAGACAGCACTTGACTTTGCAGGACTTACCGGAAATGAGGTCGTGTGGGATCTGTACTGCGGAATAGGAACAATATCACTTTTCCTTGCCAGACAGGCAAAAAAGGTCTATGGTGTGGAGATTGTTCCGCAGGCAATTGAGGATGCAAAACAGAACGCTATCCTAAATAACATAGACAATGCAGAATTTTTCGTAGGAAAGGCAGAGGAGGTTCTGCCTGATTTTTATGCGAAGGAGAGCGCGCGGATCGGCAGGAAGCTAACCGCGGATGTCATAGTTGTAGACCCGCCGCGCAAGGGCTGCGATGAGGCTCTTCTCGCCACAATGCTTCAGATGGAGCCTGAAAAAATCGTGTATGTGTCCTGCGACAGTGCGACACTTGCAAGGGATTTAAAGTATCTGTGCGGAAATGGATATGAGGTTAAAAAATGTATCGGATGTGATATGTTTCCGATGACGGGGCATGTGGAGACGGTATGTTTATTGTCCAAACTTCATGAAGCGAAGCATCATGTGAATGTGAGACTGGATATGGATGAACTGGATTTGACATCTGCGGAGAGTAAGGCAACCTATGAGGAAATCAAAGCATACGTGGCTGAGCATAATGATGGAATGAAAGTTTCAAATCTGTATATTGCACAGGTTAAGGCTAAGTATGGGATTATAGAGCGAGAAAATTATAACAAGCCTAAGCCAGATGATTCCAGACAGCCTAAGTGTCCAAAGGAGAAGGAAGAGGCAATAGTAGAAACTTTGAAAGCTTTTAAGATGATTTAGTTTAGGAGTATGACGATATGAGGGTTTTATTAGGAACAACAAATCCATCAAAGGTAAAAAGATTTTCGGATTTGTTAAAAGGGTATGATATTGAATTTATTACTTTAAGAGATATCGAAGTTATAGAAGAACCTAAGGAAATGGGGAATACACCAGAAGAAAATGTTATTATGAAGGCAGAGTTTTATGGACAATACTTTGATGTTGTTATTTGTAATGATTCTGGATTATATTTTGAAGAACTGGATTTTGAGGATTTGCGTCAGCCGGGACTAAATATTAGAACACCTATGAATATGGATAGACTGTCAGATGAAGAGATGATTGATTACTATTCAAAACTTATTGCAGGGCTTGGAGGTAAAGTCACAGCATATTACCTAGATGGAATTGCAGTTTATAATCACGGAGTAATTTCATCGTTTATGGACAATATGGCAGCTCAAAAAAACGGATTATTCTATATGATTGATAAAGCTTCATCAAAAAGATTTGAAGGATGGCCTCTTGATTCATTATCAATCAATAAAGAAAACGGCAAATATTTTGTTGATGGAAGTATTGAAGAAAGCAAAGAAAATATCATAAAAGATCAATATCAAAAGAGTGTCGTAGATTTTTTGATTAAGTCTTTACATATAGCATAGTATAGGAGAAATGAGACAACTGGAGTTTTCTGAGAATATTCAGGCAATTGTCGGCGGAAAAGAATATTCGCTAGATAATGCTGTCTTAAAAATCTGGCCGGAAAGTGAAGAAACAAATGGCGAATATGCAAGTGCAATAAGAAGTTTCAAACACAATTTGGATATTCAAAAGATACACATAAGTTTTGATATAAAAGATACTATTGAGAGACCGAATGACATTTGAAGGAGAAAATAGTGGACAGAAATAATGCATTAACAGATCCTAAGAAACTTATCAGAGTAGAATTAAAAAATGCTGGATTTGATATTGATAAAATCAAAATACCGGATAGAGTATATCTTCTTGCTGATGACATTTTTGATGAAATGGTGTCAAAGAAATGTAGGAGAATATAGATATCCATTAGGTGGGAAGCTGTATGTGTTTAATAAAAATGAAAACATTGGTTTTATAAAAGGGCATATGTGCTCGCCTGCGATAGCTACACAAGCGGAGGATTTAATTGCCGGAGGCGTTAAAGAATTAATTCATGTTGGATATGCCGGAGGCTTACAACCAGAATTAGTTCCGGGAGGGATTATTCTTACGGACGGCGCTTTTAATGATACTGCAGTAGCAAGGTTGTACGGATATGATTATGATATAATTCATTCATCGAAGGATTTGACGAACGAGATTGAAGAAATGATAACAAGTGCAGAAATTCTATACAAGAGAGGAATTCATTGGACAACGGACGCAGGTTATAGGGAAACGTGGGGACAAGTCATGGATTATCGGGACAAAGGAGCACTTTGTGTTGAAATGGAAGGTGTTGGTTTGTTTACAATAGCTAATTATAGAAAATGTGTAGCAACGGGTATATATGTTGTTTCTGATGTATATTTAGAGGATGATTGGAAACTTGGATGGGAAGGCAATGATATAAAAAAGGCTGTCGGTGAAATTATTGATATGATAATTAAGTCTATAAGATAAACGGGAGTGGTAAGATTGTTATGAAGTTTGAAAATGTATACTTTATTAATGGGACAGCATATGCCGGAAAATCCACAATGGTAAAACTTCTGGCAGAAAAATATGACGGAATCGCCTGCGAAGAAAATTATCAGGATAGACTTTTAGAAAATTTGGATACCAAGGAGTTTCCTAATCTTACTTACACAAGAGATTTACAGGATTGGGGTGAATTTGTCAGAAGAACTCCAGATGAATATGAGGCGTGGGTAAATGGAGTTACGAAAGAATGTACTGTCTTAGAAATTGAAATTTTAAAGGATTTAGTTTCCAGAACAAAGAAAAAAATATTTGTAGATACTAATATTTCGGTTGAAATTTTACATGAAATTTCAGATGAAAATCATGTTTTGATTATGTTAGCAGATCCGAATATTTCTGTTCAGAGATTTTTTGAAAGACCAGATAAGGAAAAACAGTTTTTATATCAGTTGTTATTGAAAGAAGATAATCCAGAGGATGCTTTGATAAATTTCAGAGAATGTCTGAAAAGAGTTAATTCACAGGAAAGATATATGATGTTTCAAAAATCTGGATTTAATGTAATAACAAGAGACGAAAACCGTAGTATTGATGAGACATTTGCTTTGGTAGAAAGTATGTTTGGATTAAATAGATAAAGTCGATACAATGTCTGAGAATGTTAATGCGGAGCAAGGTGTTAGTGTGCATTGACAGACTTTTGGTAAAGCCGGTTCCGGTGGCGGTGAAACTGATGCCGGATGCTGAGATGGAACCGCCATATGATGGTGCGAAAAAACTGATTCTGGTTGATGATGTGGATAATCGGCAGTTTCTGTGTGAATTGGTTGAGAGCATGTGGGAAGAATTGCCGAAGAAGAAAGAGAAAAATTGCACGTAAGACTTGACAAAATCGAACAAATATTCTATATTAATAGCGGAGATTTTATACCCAAAAGCAGAAAATACGAATGTACAAATGGAGCTCAAACTCTTGTGGTTTGGGCTTTTTCTAACTTTATAGAAAATCTGAGAACAACTATTTCTAAAAAGTCAATTATCATTTTGTAATGGAAAATGGACAGAATTATTCACAAAACTGTTTGTACAATACTAACAAATTTTTGAGCGTATATAGTCTTGTAAAAGTGGCAGCATGGCAATCGAGTAACATCGGTTGCTTTTTTTGTTGCCTATTTTTTAGAAAGTTATCAATTGCCCCCCGATAGAGTGATTTCTAAAAAACAAAGTAAAAAGAGTGGAGGAAATGCAAAGTGAAAGAGTATTCAAAAGGTATTTATGTGAAATTTAAACCGGAGGAGGTGGAAATATTGCATGATCGGATGAAGGAAGCCGGAGTTCAAAATATGAGTGCGTATATCAGAAAGATGGCGTTAAACGGGTATGTAATAATCCCGGAATGGCCTGATTTGAACCGGGTAATATCTTTACATACAAGGATTAGTAATAATCTCAATCAGTATGCTAAGAAAGCAAATGAAACAGGGAAGCTGTATGAAGAGGATATTGCAGAAATAAAAATGATGAATAATGAGCAAACAGAACTTCTGAAAAAGGCACTTGAAGCAGTTATTCATTTATATGAGGAAGATTCAAAGAGGAGAAAGTGAATTGATAAAAAGCGTTAGCGTGGCTTTGCGGTTTATCCGCAGTTCGAGGGGATTGAGGTGCAAGACGTCCAGTGGACGTCTGCTCTGCACGGATCGGAGTGGAACGGAGACCTTCCCCAACAAGCAAAAATGCGCCGGGCGTATACTGGGGCACTGCTTGCCAATTTGCAAAAAATGAAAGGAAGGACTTTATTTATGAGAAATTTAGAAAAAAAACAGAGGCTTGGAAGAAATGGAATAGAAAATCTGTGCATTAAGCCGACATTTAATTACTGCACAGAACGCATTGAATTGGATGGAAAAAGATTGACGGCAGAATCCGCCGGCATTAGTTGATAATGATGATAGAAAGTGATGGCGGATTTAATTTTTGCCGTTATAATACGATGGCATAGAATGCAGTTTAGGAAAAAGTCGTATGTTTATTGGTGAAATATGCCGCAAAAAAGCGGCGGCAACACCATAAAATGCCGCAATAAGGTGATGTCAGCAATCATAATTGCCATTAAAAAGAGACGGCAACAGTTAAAAATATTTGTGTTGTAAAAAGCAATACATGGTGGTACACTATAAGAAACAGGAGGTGCATACTATGGCAACAAAAACTGCAAATGTAACAGCACGAATTCAACCGAATATAAAAGAGCAGGCAGAGGCAATTCTTGACAGACTTGGAATTCCTGTATCTGTATTCATAGATATGACTTACAGACAGGTTATTATGCGTGATGGAGTACCATTTTCACTTGATATTCCGGATAAACTTGTTACAAGAGATTCTATAACACAAGCTGAATTTGATACGATGATGCAGACCGGGCTTGCACAGGCAAAAAAGAACGATTCAGTATCTGTTGATGAGGCTTTTAATCAATTAAAGTCGGAGATATAGTGCATGAATGAATATGAGGTAAGGGTAACAAGGCGGGCATTAGAGCAGATGAAAGAGATAGTGCATTATATTTCAAATGCTCTAATGGCACTGGATGCAGCAGATAATCTGCTTGACAAGATGAAAGCAGAGATTACTAGTTGTCGAGTTCTCCGAAAAAACATGCCTTGATTGATGAAGAGCCATGGAGGATTGAGGGAGTACGCAAGATTGTAGTCAAAAACTTCCTGATTTATTATTGGGTTGATGATGAAAATAACAGAGTTCAGGTAACAGCAGTTATTTATAGCAGGAGAGACCAGATCAGGCAGCTAAGTAATATGGATATGGAGTAGTGGCTTAATCCATAAGGATTACTATAAAAGTATATAGTTGCAAATATATAAAACTGAATACACGCAATGAAAGAAGCAGATATGTGGAAATATTCCATGCGTCTGCTTTTTTCGTGCTATAAAAATAACAACAAGTCTTAGTGAAGTTTGTTTTATGCAGTCATATACCTCACACCGCAGGTGTGTAATAGCAGGGTATTAGGGGCAGCCGCCACTAACGAGATGGGTTTTCGTAACACGAAAACCGTATCTCGCCTACCTTGTTACAGGAATTTCACAAGCAGCAGAGGTTGATTTGCAAAAGACTGACAGAGTGATTGTCACAGCAAAACAGATAAGAAGAATTACACTAGGAGGAACTTTGATGAGTGAAGAAATGAAACAGCTTGATATTCCTGTGTGGGTGTCAAGCTATTTTCTGGTTTACACAGGGGTGATGGAAAAAGAAATAATAAAGGAGAAAGTTACATATCAGAACCAGTGTCTTGCACTGGGGGACGGAAAAACGTATAATAAGTTGGAACAAATTAGCGGAAACTGTCAGCTGGAGGGTATTCATGGGCGGGTGCTGGATATGAAGGTAGAAATTGATCGTACTTATTCAGGAATGGTTTGTGATGCGATTGCAATCAGAAAAGCAAAGATAAAAACTTCTACAGATAAATTGCAGCTTCGCTTAATATTAGATAAATACTCTGTATAAGTATTCCTAAATGATGGACAACAGGTGCTTAGTTCTACTTTTTACACGCCAATAGAGGCTGACGGAATTCGTTTTGCGTGTGATGGTAAGGCAGTTGTTAATATTCAGAAATACGATATTGTAGTTGATTAGGGAGATGACTATATGAAAACATTTGATGTTGTTGCTTTGGGCGAGTTATTGGTTGACTTTACAGAAAATGGGTTAAGTGCACAGGGAAATCCATTGCTGGAGGCAAATCCGGGCGGAGCACCCTGTAATGTGCTGTCGATGCTGCAAAACCTTGGAAAAAAGACTGCATTTATTGGAAAAGTAGGAGCTGATGCATTGGGACAGATGTTGATACAAGCTGTAAGGAATCAGGGAATCAATACGGATAATCTATTGGTAGATGATACAGTACATACCACACTGGCTTTCGTTCATACGGATAAAGATGGTGATAGAAGTTTTTCTTTTTATCGTAATCCTGGAGCAGACATGATGCTGCGTTGGGATGAGGTTCACGAGGATATGCTTGCGGATACAAAGATATTTCATTTTGGAACCTTGTCAATGACAGATGAGCATATTGAAAAAGTGACAAAGAAGGCAGTTGAAAAAGCGAAAAGTGAAGATGTGCTTATTTCTTTTGATCCGAATCTCAGACCGCCATTATGGAAGAATTTAGAGGATGCAGGACGTCATATGTGGTATGGAATCAGCCAGTGTGATATTCTCAAGATATCAGATGATGAAATTGCATTTTTAACAGGAACAGATGATATCGAAAGAGGAATTGAAATAATTCTGGCAAAGAGTCATCCTACATTAGTCTGTGCGACTATGGGGAAAAACGGGAGTAAAGCGTTTTACAATGGAAAAAGTGTTTTTTGTGAGCCGTTTCTTCGGGATGATACCATTGAGACAACAGGGGCAGGGGATACATTTATGGCATGTGTATTGAATGCGGTATTGGAGAAGGGTCTGGAAGCACTGTCTGAGAAGGATTTGTTCGAGATGCTTCAGTTTGCAAATGCGGCGGCATCCATTGTGACAACAAGAAAGGGAGCATTGAGAGTAATGCCGGAGCATGAAGAGATAACAGCATTGATAAAAGATAAATGAGAAGGATAGGTACAGTAATCAAAGTGTAAAGGAAAGAAAGTATGGTGAACAATAAAGATAGACGTGATGCACAGATGGCATACAGAGCAGATAAATATATATTTGAGGAAATGTCCGTTTGCAGAAAGAAAATTTAAAAGCTAAATTCCTTGGATTATTCTGATTTCGATGGGATTAAAGAGGCAACAAAAGATTTGTCTGGAAAAGAAAATCTGAAAATGCCTTTTTAACACCTTTGAACTGATAAGCGGAAAATACATCGTAGATGCGAAATCAATTCTGGGATTGTTTAGTGTCGATTTATCAAAGCCGGTTACTCTAAGAATTGATGTTAACGATTCAAAAATGAATGAGGTTTTGACAGTAATTGAAAAGTATAAAGCGGAGTGACTTTTGAATATAAAAAGCAAGAAACCTGATAGTTTACTTTTATTAGGATTTTAAAGACACTACAATAATAAAAATATTATAAGCTAAGAATTAAGCCAGGCGAAAAGTAAAATCTATCGGAGTATAAGACGCTGGAATTTTATGTTCAGATTAAAAAAATCCTCCAATAACAACCTAAAGGATAGCATAATTGACAAAATTGCTAAAAACTATAGAAAAATCCTTTATAATATGGTAATATTTAACAATAATAAGAATTATTCAGGTTATATGTTATCTGATATTACTACTTTAAGGAGGGATTTTTATATGAGAGAGCAGAAAGAGCATAGGAAGTCCATTACTTCAATCAAAACCAAGATTCTTGCTGCGGTAAGTGCACTGGTGCTGATTCTTGTGCTTATCCTGATTATAATTTCCTATACGATTTCCAAGAATATAATTACGGATCAGTCAATGCAGTTGCTTGAACTTTCAACTAAGAATCAGGCATCGCGGATTGAGGCCTGGATGTCGGAGAAGCTGAATGTGTTCAGTACCTTTAAGCAGGATATAGAGACGCTGGACTACACGGACGCACAGCTTCAGAGCCTGCTTGACAGCTATTATGGAAGAAGCTCCGATTATCCGGACGGATTTTACATAGCGGATACATCGGGAAAGGTTATGCAGGCGGCGGGTGTGGACTATAAAAAGACGGCAGATACATCATCAGCATGGTATAATGAGGCATTGACAAGAGTTAATATGGCATTCGGTGATGTGCATGTCAATGAAGCCGGGACTGATGTGGTTAGTGCAGGAGCTATACTCCGCGATTCGAAAAAGGCTGGTGGCAATGCAAAGGCAAAGAATACAAGACTTCTTGTTGTCGATGTGCCGATAGCCCATATACAGGTTATTGTCGATTCGTTTATCAGTATGGATGATGCACAGGCAATTCTTGTTGACAAGGATAACATGAGCATATTATCAAAGAGTGATGACACACTGACCGGAAGGCTTAGCGATGGTACAGGCTTTCTTGGTACAATAGGAAACAGAATATCACAGCAGAATTACACGGCGATGACCCTTGATGGGAACATTGTTGATTTCAGGGAGATAACAGGAACTAACTGGGTGCTTGTATCCTATGTACCGGAGAACGCTGTTTTCTCAGAGCTTGCGTCACTTAGAACTACAATGATAGTAGTTGCGGTGGTTGTTCTTGCTGTTATTCTGGTACTTATGGAAAGAATGATTCATTTTATGATTAAGCCGATTCGTTCTCTCACGGACTCTATCGTGACAATGGCCTCCGGCGATTTTACGGTAGATATAAAGACCAAGGGAAATGATGAGATTACGCTTATGGGTCACAGCATGAAGGAATTTACAGCTGCAATAAGAAGCATGATAAATGATATCTCGAATATATCCGAGACGTTAAAAGGACAGGCAGAATCGAGTACATCCGTCTCCGGAGGATTGTATGAGGCTTCGCTTAAGCAGTCAAAAAACATAGATGAACTCAATGGGACAGTCGACCAGCTCTCTGCCTCCGTTCAGGAAATCGCAGAGAGTGCAACAGCACTTGCAGTTGTTGTTTCTGATACAAGGGACAGCAGCAATAATGCCGAGGACAAGATGAATGTCACGGTTGAGGTTGCAGAAGCAGGTAAGAACGATATGCAGAAGGTCGGCGAAGCGATGGGGCTTATAGAGCAGTCCATAAATGGGCTTCAGGAGTCGATTGACAAGGTTGGAGCAGCCTCTCAGGAAATCAATAAGATTGTAGGAATGATTGGCGAGATTGCCGACGAGACGAATCTTTTGGCACTCAACGCTTCAATAGAGGCAGCAAGGGCAGGAGACGCAGGAAAGGGCTTTGCGGTTGTTGCCACAGAGATAGGAAGTCTTGCAACAAACAGTAATCAGTCTGTACAGAAGATTCAGACACTTATAAATGAGGTCACAAGCCTGGTAGGGGAGACGGTTGACAAGGCAAAGGACAGCGTCGATGAGATAAATACCAGCAGCCGGCTTGTACATCAGGCAGTGGCAACATTTGATACGATATATGATAATATTGTAGATGCCAACAGGGTGGTTAATGACATGGCAGCCAATATGTTAAAGGTCGCGGATGTATCTACCAATGTCGCTTCCATAACGGAGGAACAGGCAGCCAGTGCGGAGCTTATTTCACGAAATGCCGGAAATATCGCTTCCGAATCAAAGAATATTACAGATGACAGTGAGAAGGTAGCTGAGACAGCAAGGAAGCTTGCCGACACATCGGAAAAGCTTATGACCCAGATTAATTCTTTCAGAGTATAGGAGGGACTGCGATATGAAATATATAAGAAAATCAATATGCTCTTTGCTGTTATGTGTGTCAATGCTTGCTGTATTATTGACAGGGTGTTCAGGCGGTAAAGGGACAGCAGCAACAGGCAATGCCAGGATTCTTATAGCAACCTGCGCTAAGGGAGATGCTTTCAGGGATATGCTGATAGCAGCATTGGAATCGGCATGCGATGAGCAGGGAATAGGACATGACACCGTCTATGCGGAGCAGTCGGCAGAGCAGCAGGTAGCACAGGTCAAGGAAGCTAAGAGCCAGGGCTATACAGCGGTAATATGCAGGCTTATAGATGTCGATACGGCGCTTCAGGTTGAGAGGGCGGCAGATGGGCTGCCGGTAATATTTGTGAACAACTGTCCTGATGAGGGATATCTGAAGGCGGATGAATACATCTATGTTGCTTCCAATGAGAGTGTAGCGGGGAGCTATCAGGCACAGTATGTCCTTGACAAGCTGTCGGGCAAGAGTGAGATAAATGTAATGATTTTACAGGGTGAAAAGACTCATTCCGCAACAAAGGGCAGAACTGAGGCAGCGAAGAGGGTACTCAATGAGTCGGGCAAGAAGATTAATTATCTTTTTCAGGACTATGCTGATTGGAGCCCGGAGTTAGGACAGGAGTATTTTGAGATATTTAATTCCACAGGAAGGACTGTGGATTGTGTAATCAGTAATAATGATTCAATGGCAGTCGGAGCGATAGCGGGAATGGAGGCATGCGGAATTGACCCTGCCACAATAGTGGTCTGTGGTGTTGATGCCACTGCCGATGCATGCCGGCTGGTAAAAGAGGGAAAGATGGACTTTACAGTCTGCCAGAATGCAGTCAATCAGGCGAATGCGGCGGTCGATGTTGCGGTGCTCCTCTCAGCAGGAAAATCAATAAAGGACTATGCCGGAACATCGGATACAGGCTGTCAGGTGTGGGTGGATTTTGAGAAGGTCGACGCGGCGAATGTTGATAAGTATATAAAATAATCAGATGATGTTTTGATATTCAACACCATCTGATGTTATGATAGACATTTCTGAAAAGTATGTAATATAGTGGGGGCAGAGACTATGGTCTCTGTCCAAGCCCACCTTCGAGAGTAAGGGTTTCACCTGTCATGAACTTGAAATCAGGTGAGGCAAGCTGTACGCATACACGGCCTATCTCTGTCTCTACATTTCCGTAGTGTCCCATAGGCGGCATTTTGACATTCGCCTTGAATGCCTCAGGGTATGCATTTTCAAAGTTCTCAAGCTGTGCGGTCCATGCGAGCGGACATACAATGTTGACATTGATTCCATCAGGCCCCCATTCGGTAGCAGCTACTCTTGTAAGACCTCTTATACCCTCCTTGGCAGCAGCGTAGGCACATTGACCGAAGTTTCCGAAAAGACCTGCGCCCGATGCAAAGTTGATAACGGAACCCTTGGTTTCCTTAAGGTATGGATAACATGCCTTCATATAGTAGAAGGCGGCATACAGTCCGGAGTAGACAGCAAGGTCGAACTGATCAGTTGTGTGGTCTGCGAGAGTGACACCGGATGCGGATGCCTGTGCATTGTTGATGAGCACATCAATACGTCCGAAGGTATCAATTGTCTGCCTGATAACATTGGCAACAGTAGCTTCGTTATCTGTGCCGGCATTCACATCTGCCTGTACAGGGAGAACCTTGATACCGAATTTCTCTTCAAGCTCTGCCTTTGCCTCTTCAAGTTTCTTAACATTTCTTCCGGTGATTACAAGATTTGCCCCCTCCTTAGCATAGGCTGTCGCAATACCGTAACCGATAGAACCACAGCTTCCGTCCTTGAGGATGGCTCTGCCTCCGCCCGTTATAATGGCTGTCTTACCTGTCAAAAATCCCATTCTAATACCCCTTTCCGAATAATTTAATTAAGTTTAGCAGGCATATTAATGTATATAAGTATCGATTTTAATACACTATATATGTAAAGTATAACATAGTTGCGTGATAATTGTATATAATAATTAAAAATTTAACAAAAATAAAATTCAAAATAATAATTTGTTAATAAAAAACACGATATCATTATATTGTCGTCAATAATTGCGGATGATATACTAGACACGCAAAAGTATATACAGAGGAGATGGGAATATGCACATAAAAAAGTGTTTTGGAGAAATAACGGAACAACCTGGCGGAGAATTTAAGGTTAGTATAGAAAAAGATAATAAAAATACAAAAAAACTGAGAAGTATTATGTTGGCAGTATCAGTTTTTTTGTTGTGTACAATTACAGGGTGTGATAGTCCGGATTATACTGCCTCCATAAAGGAACCGTTTTCACATACAGAGACAATGGCTCCCACGGATACCTCAGATGACATCGTTTCGACCGGTGAGGCACTATCAGAAGAGGATGTTCTGGTAGATGTCAGCAGCCTTTCCATACCGGAATATAGTGGGACAGATTTCTATGTGGTCAATGACAATGTCCCTTTTTTCAATGAGAAAATAAAAGCTTATTCGGGGGATAGCTTTATTTATCTGTCGGAGCTGGATGAACTGGGGAGGTGTGGAACATGTGCAGGACTGTTTTCCTACATGACCCTGCCTGAGGAGGAAAGGGGAGAAATCGGACATATTAAGCCGAGCGGCTGGCACACGGCAAAGTACGATAAATCGGTTATACCGGATATGTATTTATACAACAGATGTCATCTTCTCATGTATGCTGTTTCAGGTATAAATGATGATACAAGAAATCTGATTACAGGAACAAGACAGCTGAATCTTGATATGCTGGAGCTTGAAAATCAGGTTTTAGATACTCTGAAGTATGATGAGAGTGTGAAACTGTTGTACAGGGTAACGCCTATATTTGATGGGGATAATCTTGTTGCAAAGGGGGTTCTGATGGAGGCGGCAAGCCTTGGAGATGGTGATGGGTTAAGCTTCTGCATGTTTATCTACAATGTACAGGATGGAATTGTAATAGATTATGCGACGGGTGACAGCCGGCTTGCGGATGATTCGCAGACTACACAGGAGATAACACAACAGAGTACCACAGAAGAGACAGCACAGGAGACAACGCAGTCAGGCGGGGGCTATGTTGCGAATATGAACACGAAGAAGTTTCATTATCCATCGTGTTCATCAGTCAGGCAGATAAAGGCAGAAAACAGATGGGATTATACAGGGACGAGGGAAGAGCTTATAAGTATGGGATATGACCCGTGCAGGAAATGTAATCCATGAGGAGGCGGGGAACAGCTTAAAGTATAGATGCACTCTTATCTAACCTTTTTTCACTTTTTAATGTGTTTTTTGCATGTACTATTCTATAACAAACTGATAATATGAAGCCATGGTTGTAATAAGCAAAAACAATTTATGGAGGGATTATGAAGCAGTATACAAAACCATTATCACTGAGAAATGTTCAGGTAAATGACAAGTTCTGGAAGGAGAAGATGGAGCTTGTAAGAAAAGAGGTTATTCCATACCAGTGGGACGCATTGAATGACAAGGTGAAAGGCGCAGCACCGAGCTTCTGCATGAGAAATTTCAAGGTGGCGGGAAAAATTACGAAGGACAGACGTGAGCTGGGTGATAAATATCAGGATAAGGTATGGCCTCTTGATACCTTTGAGACACTACCGCAGGACATGGAACATCTGGAGGACAGATTTTATGGCTTCCTGTTTCAGGACAGCGACTTTTCCAAGTGGATTGAGGCGGTCGCATATTCTCTTACGCAGCACCCGGATGAGGAGCTTGAGCGCATAGCGGATGGGGCAATCGACATAGTATGTGCGGCACAGCAGGATAACGGCTATCTTGATACATACTATATAATAAATGACATGTCGAAGGTGTTCACCAATCTCCGCGATAACCATGAGCTTTATTGCTTCGGACACCTTACTGAGGGTGCGGTCGCATACTATGAGGCTACAGGAAAGGATAAGCTTTTGAACGCAGCGCGCAGATTTGCAGACTATGTGTATGACTGCTTCGGTGAGGAAGAGGGAAAGAAGAAGGGCTACCCTGGTCATGAGATTGCCGAGATGGCGCTTATGAGACTGTACGATGTGACAGGTGAAGAAAAATACAGAAGGCTTGCAGAATTTTTTATAAACCGGAGAGGAACAAGGCCGTATTATTTTGATGGGGAGCACCCTGAGGTTGTGAAGAAGGGACATGAGAATGAGCTCCGCTATTTTTACCATCAGGCACACCTGCCTGTGCGTGAGCAGGATGAGGCATTCGGACATTCGGTGCGTGCAGTATATCTGTACTCCGGAATGGCAGATGTCGCGAGAGTGGATGATGATGACGCACTCTATGAGGCATGTCTTAAGCTGTGGAATAATGTCACACAGAAGAAAATGTATGTGACTGGGGGTATCGGCGCGACGCATTTAGGTGAGGCATTTTCATTTAACTATGACCTGCCTAACGATACGGCATATTCAGAGACCTGTGCAGCCATCGGTCTTGTGTTCTTTGCCAGAAGAATGCTTGAGATAAAGCCGGACAGAAGCTTTTCGGATGTTATGGAAAGGGCGCTTTACAATACTGTCCTTGCAGGAATGGCGGCGGACGGAAAGAGCTTTTTCTATGTAAATCCATTGGAGGTATATCCGAAGGCATGTCATGAGGATGCCAGAAAATTTCATGTAAAACCAATCCGCCAGAAATGGTTCGGCTGCGCATGCTGCCCTCCTAACATTGCAAGGCTTTTAAGCTCACTTGCCATGTATGCATATACAGAGAATGAGGATACACTTTTTGCACACCTTTTCGTAGGAGGAAGTGTGAAAAAAGATGTCAATGGAAAAGAGCTGAGCTTTGAAGTCACCACAGATATGCCATGGCAGGGAACCACGGTATACTCGTGCACCAATGAGCAGAGTGTACATGGAAGCCTTGCAATCCGCATACCGGAGTGGAGTAGAAGCTTCAAGGTGAGAGGTGTCACCGGAGAGCTTGATGAGAACAGCGCACAGCTTAGGGACGGATATTTATATATAACACATGACTGGAAGAAGGGGGATACAGTCAGGCTTGAACTCTCGATGGAGCCGGAATTTATTGCTGCCAATAATGAGGTACGCGAGGATATAAATAAGACGGCACTTCGCCGCGGACCGTTCATCTACTGTCTTGAGGAGGCAGACAACGGAACAGACCTTCATACACTCAGCGTTTGCGCGGCAGCTAAGCCTGAGACGGTTATGCTGAATATTGCCGGTACGGATGTGGCTGCGCTGCGGATTGATGGAAAGAAGCTGATTAACGTCTGCGATTCCCCGGACGTTGACGCAGAGACGAAAACTGCTCCGTTATATACCACGCTTAAAAAGCCTGAGTATAAAGATGTGAAATTGACGTATGTTCCGTATTATGCATGGAACAACCGAGGTGAGGGCGAGATGAGTGTGTGGGTAAACTATATATTATAATCACATACATTGTGATGAGGCGGTATGCGGCTATTAGGCTGCATGCCGCTTTTTATCATGCCGTTGAGAAATATGCTGTAAAACCGCAATTTCTACCCACTGATTAGCAATATATTGTTAGTAAACGATTTGGCGATAATATAAAATATATTTTAATAGATAAGTTTGATATGTGAATTTACAGGAACGGATATTTTTTAATCGTGGATGGCGGTTTGTCAATGGATTGACAGAGCGCCAAAGAAATGGGGATTAGCATGGGTAAAAGGATTGCTGTTTTTTCTACGGCGTGGAATGCAGAGCTCATCGGAGAGTTTCTGCGTGGAATGAGCAGGCGGGCAAGAGAAACAGGCAACAGTCTATATATCTTTAACAACTATGGAGGCTTCCATGGTGAGAAGGAGTATAATGACTGTGAATACAATATCTTCGAGCTTGCTCTGAAGTCTAACTTTGACGGTGCCGTCATTATTTCCAACAATATTGCTTCAAGAGAGAGGGTGGTTAAGCTTGTGGGACAGCTTAAGGAAAGGAACATACCATGTATCAGTGTGGAGCAGGAAATAGACGGTGTGTGTATGTTGGGAACGGATAACTATGCGGCTATGTCGGATGTGGTTGAACACCTTATAGAGGTTCACAAGTGCAGGGTTTTTAATTATATCGGAGGTCCGGCAGCGAATATTGAGGCAATGCAGAGAAGGCAGGCTTTCTGCGATACTCTCAGGCGGCACGGAATAGAGCCTGAGACAAGGCGGATGGGAGAGTATTCGTTCAGTGAGGCTGATGGCGAGAAGGCGTTTAATGATTTTGCAGACAGAGGATGCCTGCTGGCTGATGCGGTTGTGTGTGCCAATGATATGATGGCGATAGGGTTTATAAGCAAGTTAGAACAGTGTGGCTATAAGGTGCCTGAGGATATGAGGGTTACAGGCTTTGACAATACGCTGAGGGCACAGAGCAATATTCCCGGACTTGCAAGCGTTAAGCGCTGCGATGAGGAACTTGGCAGGCAGTGTGTTGACAGGATGATTGGGCTGCTGGCAGGTGGGATATATCCTAAAAATGAGTACAGCACGCATGAATATATGCCAAATGAGAGCTGCGGCTGTGTACCATATGGAGTGACACAAAGGCACAGAAAAAAAGAGATATTTGATATCTTGTACACGAATGAGGATATAAGGCGTAAGATTAATTATATGCAGACACGGCTTATGACAGCACCCTCTCTTGAAGATTTTGCAGTTAAGCTGTGGTGGGAACTTAACAATTTTAAGATTGATAATTTCTGTCTGCTCATAGACGAAAGTCAATATAAGGAAAATGGTGTGGAGCCGTCATACGGAATAGATGATGAAGCTGTTGCTGCAGACGCGCAGGAAGCACCCTCATTGGAATATCCCGAAAATATGCTGCTTTTGCTCAATAAAAAAGGTACGGACAACAGACCTGTTTCATTTGTCACGTCTAAGCTTATACCTGATGGCTTTATTGATGAAAAAGAGAAATCACATATTATAGTGTTTATGCCGCTTCACCATAATGGGCGTCAGTTCGGATATTGTGTTATGGAGAATGGAATTGAATATATTGAGAATGGAAGCCTGTATTACTGGTTGAGTGTGTTAAATACAGCTCTTGAGACTATCAGGCAGAGCATCTGTATCCGTGAGCTTAATAAGAAGCTGGCACATCTTTACATGTATGATGTAATGACAGGAATTTACAACCGATTTGCACTTCAACATGTAGGGGCAATATTATTTGAGAAAAATCGCAGAAAGGGCAGGCACACTCTGTTTCTGTTTGCTGATATGGATGGGCTTAAGAAGATAAATGATACCTATGGTCACGAGGTTGGGGATGCTGCTATCAAAGCGATGGCACTAATATTAAATGACGTGAAGCCTGATAGTTCGTTTTTCTGTCTTAGATATGGCGGTGATGAATTTCTGCTTATGGGAAGCTGTGATAATGAGGATGAGGCAGCAAATATTCAGAAACAGATAGAAAAAAAGATAGATGCTTACAACAGCTCAGGCATGCTTCCTGCGGCATTATCGGCGAGTATAGGGCATATCATTTCGTCACCTGATGAACCACAAATGGAGATGGAGGATTATATCAGGACGGCGGATAAGATGATGTATAGGATTAAGCAGGAAAGAAAAAGAGATAGGAGATAGTTAAATGAAAAAACAAGCTTTTAATCCATATCTGCCATCATGGGAATATATTCCTGACGGAGAACCATATGTGTTTGGCGGCAGGGTATATATATATGGTTCACATGACATGTATAACGGACATGTATTTTGTCTTGGAGATTATGTATGCTGGTCTGCACCAGTAGATAATCTTGGAGACTGGCATTATGAAGGAGTTATTTACCGGAAAACACAGGATCCGCTCAACTCCGATGGGAGAATGTGTCTGTATGCACCTGATGTGACAATAGGGCCGGATGGTCGATACTATCTGTATTATGTGCTTGATAAGGTATCGGTCATTTCTGTAGCAGTGGCAGACAGACCACAGGGACCATACGCTTTTTACGGCTATGTCAGGGATAAGGCTGGACGAAGAATTGGAGAAAGACCAGGTGATGAGCCGCAGTTTGATCCGGGAGTGCTCACGGAGGGTGACAAGACATATCTTTACACGGGATTTTGCAACGGCAATGATAAATCGCGTCACGGCTCTATGGGAATGGTACTTGACAAGGATATGCTCACAGTAATAACAGAACCTGTGTTTGTAGTACCGAGTGGTTCATACAGCGATGGCACAGGCTTTGAAGGGCATGAGTTTTTTGAAGCCTCATCAATAAGAAAAAAAGGCAGTCTATATTATTTTATATATTCTTCGGTTGTAATGCATGAATTGTGCTATGCGGTGAGCGATAATCCGTTGTCAGGTTTCAGATACGGAGGGGTGATTGTAAGCAACTGTGACATTGGTATTGATTCATATAAGCCTGCAGCTAAGCCGGCAGCATTCGGAGCAAATAATCACGGCAGCATTGTAGAGATAGAAGGTGAGTGGTATATATTCTATCACAGGCATACTAACAATACATGGTATTCAAGGCAGGGCTGTGCAGAGAAGCTAAGCTTTGATGGTGACAAGATAATTCAGGTAGAGATGACCTCATGCGGTCTTAACGATGGACCATTGAAGGGGGAGGGAGAGTATCCCTCATTTATTGCATGCAATATTTTTACAAACGATGAGCAGATGTATGTAGGAGGAGCTGGACATCCATATATTATGCAGGATGGCCGTGATGGAGATATTGAGCCGGCATATATTACAAACCTATGTGATGGTTCGGTTATCGGCTTCAAGTATTTTGACTGTAAGGGTCTTACCGCATTTGGAATTAAGACCAGAGGCTATGCTCATGGAAATGTTAAAATAAAGACTACATGGGATGGGGATGTGCTTTCAAGTATTCCAATCGATAATGCGAATATATGGGAGTATAACGAGACAAAAATTACGATACCCGATGGTGTACATTCGATATATCTGGAATATTCAGGTACAGGAGCAGCAGATTTGAAGTCATTTACTTTTGTGTGCTGATACGGAAATATAAGATAACAGGGATGTATGAATCTTCAATAGTGTGGATTCATACATCCCTGTTTAATATTAAGGCTGGTGCAGAAACATCCGAAGCTATTTTACTGTATCCTTTACATCCGAAAACAACTGCATATCCTCAGGAGTGAGCCTGACATTTGTGGAAAAGCTGCGTCCATCTGCGGTTGTAATATTAACCTCTATAATTGTACCTTCCTTTATGACATCGCTTCCCGATACTGCGCGAAGGAACATCGGAAACTTCGGATGGGCTGCCGTGAAACGGTCCCATGATGATTTTAACTGGAATAATTTGGCTGGATTCATTTTTTATCTCCTTAAATGACTATTGATATATTATTGTGTATTATTGCAGGGGGCAGAATGTGGAACCGGTTATTTTGAATTATATCAGTGTCAATTAGAAACACCTCTTTAGCAGCGCCTCTTAAAATACATTTTTAATATATACTATGTTGGCATAAAATAATTTATCGTATATAATTATTAAAAAATGTGTGTTCATGTTTTAGCATTGTACCACATGCAACACAGTATTACCTGCAAAAAATGGCATTGATAAAATATACAGAATTATGTTGGAAAACATATTCCGATATAGTAGAATGATTTTATCATAGAAGCAGAAAATGGTCAAATTAAGAATATATAAAAAATGAAATGGTATGATGTTGAGGTCAAAACATGGTAATTTAATACACGAGTGTATAACGTATTATATTTATGCATATCAGCTCCGTTGTCCGAAGCAAGATGTTCTAAGAACTCTGATAAAGGTATTCTATACGTTCGCCACCGAAGCAAAGCATACATCCTTGTATGCATTGCTTCTAAAGCAGCCTCCGTGCTGCTTTTGGCTAGGGACTTAGCAGAGTTCTAAGAACATCTAAGCTTCTCCCAAAAGTCGTGATATGCATAAATATAATACGTTATACACACTAAGTTTATAGCACATGTTTTGACCCCAACATCATGGTATGAGAATATATAAAAAAGGAAATGGGGATAGAAATGGAATGGAAATATGACATTTCCGCATGTACGTTATGTCCGCGTGAGTGCGGTGTTGACAGGCTTAACGGTGTGCGCGGCAGATGTGGCTGTGACAGTGATATATATGTGGCGCGTGCGGCACTCCATAACTGGGAGGAGCCATGCATATCGGGCGTGCGTGGCTCGGGGACTGTGTTCTTTTCGGGATGTCCGCTTGGCTGTGTATTCTGCCAGAACAACAATATTGCCAACGCGAAGGTCGGAAAGAAGATTTCGGTGGAGCGTCTTGCGGAGATATTCCTTGAGCAGCAGGACAGAGGGGCGCTTAATATTAACCTTGTGACACCGACACATTACATACCGCAGATTATAAAGGCGCTTGAGCTGTCAAAGAGCCAGGGAATGAACCTGCCTGTGGTATACAACAGCGGCGGCTATGAGAAGGCTGAGGCACTAAAGCTGCTTGACGGACTTGTGGATGTATACCTTCCCGATATGAAATATATGTCACCCGGGCTTGCCGGAAAATACAGTAAGGCACAGGATTATCCGGCGGCTGCGATGGCTGCACTTGCGGAGATGTTCAGACAGGTTGGAACACCGGTGTTTGAGGTAGAAAAGCCGGATGATAATACGGCAACGGACGAGGCCGGTCTTATAATGAAGCGCGGAATGATAGTGCGCCATCTGGTGCTCCCCGGGTGCACCGCGGATTCAAAGGCAGTTGTAAAATACCTCTATGACACTTATGGGGATGACATATATATGAGCATAATGAGCCAGTACACTCCGATGCCGGAGCTTATGCCCGGCGGAAAGCTTAATGTGCTCTACCCTGAGCTTGGAAGATGTGTCACACAGGAGGAGTATGACGAGGTTGTGGACTACGCAATTGACCTTGGTGTTGAGAATGCCTTCATTCAGGAGGGCGATGTCGCGAAGGACAGCTTCATACCGGATTTTGATATGCTGGCGGGGGTGTAGGCAGGAGAGCATGCGGTAAAAATATAGCTGTGCAGAGGTAATAGTGCGAAATTGTAAAAAGCATGTTTTTCATTACTGTTTGAGCCACTGCAAAAGCAGTGACATGGGGATTTTTGTGAACATGGGATAGCTCTGAATAGTTTGAAGGGTATCGCAATTATCTATGAGAAGTTAACGAAATGGAGAAAAGAGAAGAATATGAAATATAATTGCCCTTATGACAAAAAATGCGGTGGCTGCAACTTGCTTAAGCATGATTACGCAGAACAGCTTAAGATAAAGAAGGCTGCCCTTGCAAAGCTTTTAGCACCGTACGGCAGGCTTACAGAGGTGATTGGCATGGATGAGCCGCTGCATTACCGCAACAAGGTACATGCCGTTTTCACAACGGACAGAAAGGGGAATGTCATATCCGGTGTGTATGAGGAGGGAACGCACAAGGTTGTTGCGGTCGATAACTGCCTTATCGAAAATGAAAAAGCCGATGAGATAATTGCGACCATCAGAAAGCTTATCCCGTCATTCAAGCTTAAGGTCTATGATGAGGACAGAAGAACAGGTCTGTTCCGCCATGTTCTCATAAGAACAGCACACAGCACCGGACAGATTATGGTTGTGCTTGTCCTCTCAAGCACGATGTTTCCATCCAAAAATAATTTTGTAAAGGCTCTTTTAAAGGAGCACCCGGAAATAACAACAATAGTAATGAATATCAATGACAAGCGCACATCGATGGTGTTGGGGGACAGGGAACAGACACTCTACGGAAAGGGTTATATTGAGGATGTGCTGTGCGGCAATACCTTCCGAATATCGCCAAAGTCCTTCTATCAGATAAATTCCGTCCAGACGGAAATCCTCTATAACAAGGCGATTGAATTTGCCGGGCTTACGGGAAATGAGACGGTCATAGACGCATACTGCGGAATCGGTACAATCGGAATCACCGCGGCTTCATATATGGCCGGGCAGGCTGGAGGAAAAGGCGGAAATGTCATCGGTGTTGAGTTGAACACCGATGCCGTGAAGGATGCCATCGCCAATGCAAAGCGCAACAATATGGACAACATCCGTTTCTACTGCGATGATGCCGGAAAATTTATGACCCGCATGGCAGCCAACGGACAGCATGCGGATGTTGTATTCATGGACCCTCCGCGTTCGGGAAGTGACGAGACTTTTCTAAACTGTGTTGCAAAGCTTGCACCGAAAAAGATAGTCTACATATCCTGCGGCCCGGACACGCTTGCGCGTGACCTTAGAGTGCTTAAAAAGAAGGGGTATAGGGTTGAAAAGATGGTGGGGGTTGATTTGTTTCCGATGACGGGGCATGTTGAAACAGTCTGCCTTCTGTCGAGAAAAGCCCAATAAATCAAAGGTTTCTGCGATTCTGGAAGAAAAATAGATGTGTGTTTCTGTTTCCGCAGAGTGAGGATATAAGCAGAGGTTTACCTCAGGGGATAGGCTTTGGGGAACGGGAGATATACATTTTGGCGAAAGGATACTTTTTCGAAAAAGGATTGAATCTTTTGTATTTTAGGATTTGTTATAAGAACATATGATAATGTCTGGAGGATGCGTTTTGGAAATTAAATATCAAATATTTGTAAGTTCAACATATGAAGACTTAAAAGAAGAGAGAAAAGAAGTAACACAGGCAATTTTGGAATGTAATTGTTTCCCAGCAGGAATGGAATTGTTTCCAGCCTCTAATAAAAGTCAGTGGGAGATAATAAAAAGAGTAATTGATGAAAGTGATTTTTATCTGGTTATAATAGCAGGACGATATGGTTCAATAGGCGTAGATGATGCTGGTAATAAAGTAGGGTATACAGAAATGGAATTTGATTATGCTGTTAAAACTAATAAGCCTATATTAGCTTTAATATATGATGATATTGACAATTTACCAAGAAGTAAAACTGAGAGCAAAGGCACAAAACAATCCAAGTTATTGAAATTTAGAGAAAAGGCATGTTGTGGTAGGGTTATTCGAAAATGGAATAACAAAGATAATTTGAAAGCAGCAGTGCTTGCAGCAATTGTTGAACTAAAGCGAGATACGGATGCATCAGGGTGGGTTAGAGCAAATTTAAAAATGGATAAAACAGCATATACTATATTGGATGAACAGCGTAGAACATATGAAAAGCAATTACTTGATTTAAATGATATTATTGATAAAGAAAAAAAGACGATATATGAAAAAGAAGAAATTATTAAACAGCTTAACAATAAGCTGTCATGTTATGATGAACAAACCAAGAAAATTATAGAAGACAATAAAAGGTTGAAAACAAGGTGGAAAGAAAAAGAGAATTTTTGGGTCTTGCTGGCGCAAATTAATGCAAGGTATGAATATTTTATGCATGATCATAAAAATTTAGTAAATGATTTGCATAATGAATATGGTTATGAGTTATCTTGTGAGGAAATAAATTTTTTGAAGTATAATGATGATTCGTATGTATGGAAACAAGTAACTAGAAAGGCTTTTACTATCCAAGATGAATATGTGAAAATGTCGATAAAAGAAAGAAATCAATTCTTAGATACCATTGGAACATCATTAGAAGATTATATACCGAATAGAGATTGCTTGGCATATTCATATACGCAATTTGAATCATTATTTGCGTTATGTTTTTCTCTGATTTTTATGGCATCATCAAATAGAGGAGATGAGCTGTTGGCAATAGTAGCACTAAAAGAGAATCAAATTATGGATGTTTGTAATGAATTTGTGAGTGAACTATGGGAAATAGAGTTAGCCTTGAGTGAGAATGATAGCTAATTACATTTTAGCGTTTTATAAGAAGAATAAAATATAGTCATACTTTAATCAGGGGATAAAACCGTTACCCCACTTTGAAAACCTATTGCATACTTTCGCTATGCAGTATAAAATCAAAGTTCAGGGGAATATTGAAACCGTTTGTCTGCTTTCAAAGAAACCTTGATTTTCTGCGGTTTGTGGGATAATAAAGAAAGATAATGGACGTGTGTTTTCTGGTCTTTTGAATGAAACATTTGAATATTGGAACAGTGGGGTGGTTTGAACCTTGCTGAATAATAGGCTTTTGCTAAAAGGTATTACTTTTGCGAAAATGTATGATACTTCTCGGCAGGAGCCTTTTTATATAAAGATAACTTGACTTCCAAATCTTACTGATGTAATATTTACACAAGTGCAGAAGGATTGCGGACGAAATTTTTTTACCACGAAATCTTACGCATGTAATAAAAAGGAAGGAGGAATGCATAGTACGATATACCAAGCAAAGTGAAATTTTTTTGCCTCAAAATCTTACGAATGTAATATTTTGAAGATATAGTGTACATTGAAAATAGAATATGACCATATCAGCAATGAAAATAAATGGAGGTCAATATGAAGAAAGGAAAAAGCAGAAACAAGCGAAAGAAAACAAGAAGCAGGCTCCTATGGATTGCGATTGCTGTTATAGGAATAGCTGCGGTAATTTCTGCGGTATGTGTGGCAGGAATGTTGGAAACAAAAGAAAATGCATGGAGGACACCGGAAGAACTTCTGGTGGAGTACATGTATCATATCCCCAAAAAGGAATATGAAGAAATGTATGCGATGTTGCACGTTGAGGCATCGGGAAGTATCAGTCAGGAGGATTTCATAAAACGCAACTCAGCTATTTATGAAGGCATAGAAGTCCAGAATATGGCTGTCCGGATTATTGCATATGACGAGGAGCAAATGACGGTAACCTACCAGACTTCTTTCGATACAGTTGCAGGAACTATCAGCTTTGAGAATGAAGCACTTTTCCTAAAAGACGAAGAAGGATATAAGTTGGTTTGGGATGATTCCATGATTTTTCGGAATCTAACTTCTACAGATAAAGTAAGAGTTTCCACTACACAGGCAGAACGAGGAGAAATTCTGGATAGGAACGGACGTGTCCTTGCAGGAAAAGGTACAGCATCTTCGGTTGGAATCGTTCCGGGAAAGTTGGAAAACAGAGAGGAAGCAATTGCACAGATTGCAGAACTATTGGAAATCACACCGGAAGCGATAGAAAAGAAACTGTCTGCAAAGTGGGTAAAGGATGATTCTTTTGTTCCTATTAAAACGATTCCAAGAGTGGAAGAAATTGAATTAATGTCTATCAGTCCAGATGAAGAAGTCCTAAAGGAGAATGAAAGGCATGAAAAGTTGCTGGAGATTCCCGGAGTGATGATATCTGATGTTGAAGTGCGTGAATACCCATTAGGGGAAGCAGCTGCACATTTGGTCGGATATGTTCAAAGTGTTACTGCGGAAGATTTAGAGGAACATGCAGGAGAAGGCTATACAGCCAATAGTGTAATCGGCAGAAGTGGAATGGAGGGATTGTTCGAAAGTGAACTCAAAGGCCAGAACGGTTGCAGGATTTATATTGTAAACTCGGAAGGCAAAGAGAAGGAGGAACTTGCTTGCATCCTGGTACAGCATGGACAGGACATCCAGCTTACGATAGATACTGATTTACAGGTTTCCTTGTATAAGCAGTTTAAGGAAGATAAAAGCTGCTCGGTAGCCATGAATCCTTATACTGGAGAGGTATTGGCTTTGGTCAGCACACCAGCCTATGACAATAACGATTTTATTATGGGATTATCGAGTGAGCAGTGGACTGCACTTAACGAGGATGAGAATAAGCCAATGTATAATCGCTTCCGGCAAGTATGGTGTCCGGGGTCTACATTTAAGCCAATTACCGCTGCGGTCGGCTTGGAATCAGGAGCAATCGATCCAATGGAAGATTACGGGAACGTAGGCTTAAGCTGGCAAAAGGATGCATCGTGGGGGTCCTATTATGTAACAACACTCCATGCATATGAACCAGTCATTTTAGAGAATGCCCTGATATATTCCGACAATATTTATTTCGCAAAGGCAGCATTAAAGATTGGATCAGAAGAGATGGAGAGTTCTTTGACTGGACTTGGTTTTAATGAGGAATTGCCATTTGAGATTAAGATGGCAGAGTCGCAGTATTCTAATTCAGAGGGAATTGAAACAGAAATACAGTTAGCTGATAGCGGTTACGGTCAAGGGCAGGTTTTAGTGAATCCGTTACATATGGCTTGTATCTATTCTGCTTTCTGTAACGAGGGAAATGTCATAAAGCCTTATTTGGTATATCAGAATGAAGCAACAGCTGAGTATTGGATTCCGGGTGCCTTTTCTAATGAGACAGCAAGCCGTGTATTGGAAGGAACAAAGAAGGTTGTGAATGATTCTAATGGAACTGGATATGCAGCCCATCGGGATGACATTCTTTTAGCAGGAAAAACAGGTACGGCAGAAATCAAGGCATCGAAGGATGATATTTCGGGTACGGAATTAGGATGGTTTGCAATTTTTACAGCAGAAGATACGGTAGAACGTCCTATATTGATTATCAGCATGGTAGAAGATGTGAAAGGTAGAGGAGGAAGTGGATATGTTGTTAAGAAAGACGGCCTGGTCCTGGAAGAGTGGTTTAGCAGTAATTAGTTTTGTACTGATGCTTAGTGTTTCAGGGTGTAGCGATGCACCCCCGGAAGAAGATACAGTTTCGGAAACAGTAATTGATATTCAAGCTATTCCAGAAGATTCTAAGGAGAACGCAGAAGAAATTATAAACATCTGTATAGATCTTTATAAGAAGGCAGCAGAAGAAAACAAGATAGCTGATTTGGAAACGATTCGTAGTATTGTAAATTGCCTTGGAGAAAATGGATATCCGGCTGTTGACAGCAGAAATCAAATTAACATGACGGA